>Ga0307510_10001673_pt1 | contig 24603 bp, 22 predicted proteins | sample 12_EM_MG_FD_207224 | JGI IMG/M metagenome (GOLD analysis project Ga0307510, IMG submission 207224) | Populus trichocarpa ectomycorrhiza microbial communities from riparian zone in the Pacific Northwest, United States - 12_EM | ecosystem: Host-associated > Plants > Roots > Unclassified | place... | reverse complement strand
GCCTGGCCAATGCTCTGGGGGATGCCCTGTAGGTGTCGTACAAGTACCTGAGTTGAGATTCTTGGTGGGGGCCGCCGCGTTGGATCCCCAGGAACGAACGTCTGCAGAAACCATGAGTGCTGTGAACCTCTGGTGGTAGAACCACATACACTTGTAGAACCTCCGAAAAGGCCCATGTCTTCATGTAGAAGTGTTGGTTGTGGAACTTTTTGGCCCACTCGAAGCAGCTCTGATGAGATGCTGCCTCAACAACAAAGAAGGGTTGGCTCAAACGGAAAATTGGCGCAGGTTTAGAGAGCAGCTGGCTTGAGTCGACAAGGACCCAAATCCTACCGGAGGGTCTATTGTCCGATAAACCCGTATAGCGGTCGCTGCGGTCTATGAAGTCTAGAAAATGGGAGGTGCCGCCTTCGTGAAAGAGGATTGCGTGGTTATCGCGAATATGCAGCACCGTGGGAAGCTTGAAGGCAAGCCGCTGCATAAGAAGCCAAAGCATAAAAACGGATTTCCCTGATTAAAGATTAGGTTCCGCAGATGAATATGAGGAGAGGGGCGGACCAATCCCAACTTGTCCACCAACCAGAAACGTCTCATAACCTTTTTTATTTGCCACCAGAGCTGCTTGCTCAGCTTCTGCGTATTCGGAGCGTACCAAGATATTCGAACTGTCCAAACCCAAGGTGTTTTCGGGGATGGTCTTAGGAATCTCCACAACCGGTTGGGCAGCTAGGATCGTTTTGTCACCTTCCTTGACCTCGACATCCATTCCTTTCAAGGGTTCCAATGCTCTCGCATTCCCCCAAATAAAATTCCTAAACTTGACCCAGGAGCGAGGATTATCAATATCCTCAGAGTCGACGAAGCAATCTCCGCATTTGAGGAGCTGGTTGATTTTGTGTTCCTGATCGGGCTTGAATTTGATGAGCTCCTCGAGCCTCATTATGGGTGAGGATGAGGACATAGGTGAGGGTGAGGATGAGGGCAAGGGCGAGGATGAGGGCGAGAGCGACCGTGCACGCCTGGCGAATCCAAAGCCCGCCCGGCCGTTAGGGTTGGCCACAGTCGCTTCGGCATGATGAGTCCCCTGTCCAGGTCATCCTCATTACCGGAGCCTCCGCCTGGACCGTCCCGCACGCCTCGAAGGAGTTTATTTATTTTGTTGTTGACGTTGTCCACGCGCGAAGTCTAGATCCTCACCCACCCGTCAGGTGCACAAGAGGTTCGTTGGAAGTTGGTGTTTCGCAGCAGGGAAATGTTGCGGAAATAATCGATTCAAGCGAAATTCCAGGAATCGACCGCGATGGTTTTCTGCCGACAAAAATGAAAGAAAGGTGGTCTGGTTATTTAATTGCCAAAAGGACACGAATCGAGCGGTTTAACGTTTAACCGTAGAGCAGAAAATCCAACACTCACGCTGTCCGTCACCATCTTCATCCACTCCCCGAAATTCGAGTTCATAACATCCCCGAGGATGTTGATGATAGGTGCAGCAGACACGACCGGATTCAACTGTTCCGGCCGCTCCCCCGCCGCATTGAACCCGTTCACCGCTGGCGCCAGATCCGTGGGTCCATCGAACGCGGTCGATTGCTGACCTAGCGACTTGGCGCTTCCTCCGTTTTCTCTTCTCTACCTTATTGTCGTTGAATTTCTCAGTAGTCTCCGTTCACTGTCATCTTCCCACCACCGCCGCTCGGCCCTCCGGTCCCATTGGGTGCGTAGTCGTCCACAGCGTTCCCTTTACCGCCAACGTTGGCTCGGATGGATCGTGTAGATCTTGTCCAACGCTGCCTGGGGTGAGGGAATGAGGGGACACCCCGTTATTCGATTTCTCTCTTTTGCGTGTTTGAGGGGTCTCCAGTGCTTGGAGGTATCAGTGTGCATTTGCTCGTTTTCCGTTTCGTATCACTGCGACTGTTTTTTTTTCTTTCAAACCCTATTTGTTTTCTTTCATTCGCGAACGTCGACGTTTCCGAGGTCACCACACTTTACGCAGTGAACACGAACGCGTCGTGTCGCGCACATCCCCTTCCCCCGACCGCTCGATTAGACTAGAGGGTGCGCTACCTTCGAGATTTTATCCCTTCCAGCTTCCCTCTTGTTGTCTGTTCTGGTGAAAGCCACGTTCTTCAGCGTCTTAGGACCCTTTCGACCCCTCGCTGGCTTGTGGTAATGGCCCGGTCGGTGAGGTCGCGCGGCGCAAGCTCTGGGGACTCCGGACGAGAAAGGCTACTCCTCGCGCTCCGGTAGACCTCGACGACGTGGTGGCCGATGTTCACAACGAGGATGTATAAAACGGTTCGTCCTGTATTCCACACTCCACCTTTGCATTTATCTAACCGATCATGTACTATATAGATGCTGTCGAGCCTCTTGTCCACGCATGGACAATCGATGCTAGCGAATCTCTCCCTGCTCCGGACTCCGCCGTCCAGGACGTCGCAGCGGTCGGATCTACGGCGGAATCGGTCAGTTCTTCCCGGGAAGCGTCCTCCAGGACCCCCCGATTTACACCGACCCCTACCTGGAAGAAGTCTATCAACACTCTCATCAGCGGAGACAGGAAAACCACCGCCCGCCCTGTCCGCGCCCTAACCTCTGCCACGGCTGTCTCTGTCACCGACGTCGTCGCCCCCGCTTCTTCACCTTCCTCCCCTCCAAAGCCTGATGCGCTCAAGAGGCTCGACTGGTCAGAAGATACTGAACAGACTCTGTTCACTCCTCCTGGGGACAACGTGTCCGAGAAGAAGGTCGGTGAGGATGCGGGTGCGAGCGACAGTCAACGAGTGTCCCAAGGCCGAGAGTCGCGCTTTCGAGAAGTGCGATTGCGCTCTCGAGAGCGCCACTTTCGAGCCTAAAAGTTGGAACAAGTTCAAGGTTCCAGCTTCTTGTCATCCTCGTCCCCCTATCCACTTCCTCTCTCCCCGCGACGCAGACAAATCCAATCCTTCCACCAGGATCGCGGTCGACAATGTCAACGCCTTCCGTCATCACTCCACCCAGCCGAACGTCCCTTATGTGAATAAGGACGTCGAAGATCTGTTCTATGGCGTTGGAGCAAAGAGCGTTCGCTGTTTCGACGGTCATGTCGTTGGAGGGGCTGTTCGGTACAACACCTCTTACGCCGTCGTGGACTTTGAGACGGTCAAAGATGTCAAGGCTGCCTTCAAGACGTTCCAGGGTAGGAAGGCATATCCTGGCAGTTATCACCTCCGCTTGAAGTTCATCGACGTGAGCGATCGGACCCTCGGCAAGAGGATGGCGGCGTCCATGGGTCCTACGAAGAGGAGCGAGGAGGAGAGGAGAGCGTTCGCTGAGTTGGTTGAGGATGCGGATAGGGTGGATGTTGATTTGGCCAAGGTCATTTTGCCTAGTCGACCTGGATTTACTCTTCCTGCTCGCCCTGTTACCCCCTCCTGAGTCGTAGTACGTTTGGTTTTTTTCTTTCGCTTCATCGTTGCATTCGGATTTCATACCACAAGTACTGTAAGATACCCCTTATAATGTCGTGTTTCTACCTTATCTCTCCATGCACACCGTCGTCCTGTATTTCCTTACTGCATGCAGGATCACTTTTGGATTTAATTCCTCAAACTTCAACTCCAATGTTGGTGGTTCCCCGCCCCACATCTCAGACGGTAACTCTTGAGAGAATGGATGAGTGCAAGGAGGCGGGACTCAGAGACGATGTCACGCGATCGAGACGATCGGTTGAAGTTTCAAGTAAGGGCAGCCTCACTACAGAGTGTCCGTGTTTACATTTATTTGTCCCCACCAAAATCGAGGACTCGCGCAGCCACGACACCGTTTAATTCATAGGATATTCGGGTCATTACCGCGTACTTTTAAATTGGGCGGGATGAATAACGTTGCTGTGAAAGGATCTACAGCAGAGAAATTGGAATATGTAGTCTCATGATTAAGCCATAATGCATAATATATCAATAATGGCCGAAGGGGACGTTTATCCAAATTCATGGGAGCGGAGTGGTTGATAACGACGAGCGAAAGTAGGGTGTGTCGCACAATTGGCACTGAATGGCTCGGCTCGCATCTCATGGAAATAATTTTATTCAAGAGTATTAGATGGACAGCTTTTCGATGAGACCGCGTTCAGATGGAAACACGTCGTGCATGAACAAGACAAAGGTGACCCCATACCCTTGGTCCGAAGTCGATGAGGTTCGTTGTCGTGATTGAACTCGAGGGGAACTAGGTGATGGTCTCCCTCGGAACGACACATACGGCTGAAAATGCTGGAGGCAACAACTAGGTTCTGGCCGAAGCGGGAAAGTCAATGGGGTCGGTTGCGCAGTGGTCACGAACCCGGTCCCGGTACACATTGAAGAGGGAAGGGACCCGCTTGCATGGTAGAGGTATCCGTATTGTTGTTAGGATGTCGTCAAAGGGGCGACTGTGCACCTTGTTGAAATCCGAGGAGTCCGCCCTCCGAGTCCCTGTCTCCAGCCTGATGAGTCGGCGTAACGATAGGTGGAGAAGGCCACCGCAAACACGGAGCCATAGGGCAGCGGCGCATGAATATTGAATAGTTGGGCCCATCCAAATGCAGCTATGTCGACGCCGTCCGCGATGTAGTCATCCACCAGTTACTAGGCGCAGATCATGCATCGAGTCGTTGTCGATCTCGGTCCGTCTGCGGGCTGTATGGAGGACATGGGGCCCGGGCTGTTTTCCTCGTCTGTACAGGCGAGAGGGAATTGGATACTTTCGGCATTCAATTCGGCGACAGCAGGCGGGGGGAGGAGATTCGGGTCACCCGGTCCCTCAATCTATTCCCAGTCACCTGAGTCATCGCTTACGTACCCTACGTAATCACTTCTAGTCACCACATAAACTCCTGGAGAAATTTTGTATCTCCTTCAACAACACGTTTTTTGTGGACTTTAACATGTGTTTCGATGTGCAAATAGGAGTCCCCCCATTATTCTCGAAGCATTTTGGTTTTCCCTAGGGTGGAATCCGGCCTCAAGTTCAGAGTTCGGGTTTAGAGGGGTGGGGGAGCTCTGAATGTTTTCTCGCCTACACTGCGAAAGATAAATTTCTCAAATCTTTATCGGAGTAATAAATCGGATCCCTAAACAGGATCCTTCAAATGCATTTGAGTTCCCATTCCAACCGTGGTTTTTTCTAGCCACTTTGTGGCGTAACGGCGTTGTAATTCAGCAAGAACCGTGGCCGCGCGAGCGTCTCTCGTCTTTGGCGGGTGGGAATTTTATGCGCGCTAATTATTGTATCTGGGGTTGATCTAGGTCACGTGCCGGGGGCTGGCGATCGGCACCACCTGATTGGTCAGATTGCCGTACCTCTTTCTCCCGCACACACGATCTTTCCTTCCAAGTTCAATATTCAATATTCAATGCTCAAATCTCATTTCTTGTGTATTCGTCTCTCGTGACATCTCCTCGTAGGTTTCTATCTTCAACCCCACCCGCTGCGCCACGGACATTCGCGGATTCGTATCCCCCCCTGCTTGGTTCTTGTAGCACTTCACTGCGGTGCGCGGGGTGGTCGGACCGGAGGCACCGGTGTGTGAAGGAGGCGGTCCTTTTTCAGGAGGAGAGGATCAGAAAGAGCGGGCGGAGCCTAGTTTCTAGGTTCTTTCTTGTTGCAAACCCAGGGCTTAAAGCTTAATAGGGCACCTGAGGTTACCACAAGGCTGCGAGCGAAGTCCCGACAACCGAGTTGGTGGTAGACCTGTCGGGGTCGTCGAAGGCAAACAGGACAGATGAATGCTGTCCGTCTCTGAAGGTATTACGGTCTCGGACCCAAGAAGGAGCTTGGCAAATAGCGAGTGGGGCATAAGTCAGATTGTGGACCGCGAACTTCTGGTGTCAAGGGCAAACGAGGAATGCGCCAGCGGGCCGATCGACAAATTACATATCGCACATTGACTTTCCTGGTTCCGCAACGGGCTTAGTAACGGGTTGGTACTCAGCAGTATGTTCACGGTAAAACGCTCGCTCGGGTAGGCTCACGATTATTCTTTCCTGTGTTCCCCCTACAAAAATGTGCAGCACCAATAAGCCCATTCACTCATGATGCATGAGGGCCCGGGACGCGTTCGAGTTCCGGCCAGAAAATTTGCGGGGCGCTCCACATCATTTTCAGTGAATGGGAGGTGATACTTATCTAGATTAAACCCTGTGGGGCAACCGGCCAGTGGACGGTTACGGCCTGTCAGCCACGCGGCATCGAGGCATCGATGGGGTTTGGCGCTGTCGATCTTTGCCAGCTGCCTGTCTTGCCCTCAGGATGGTTTCGCTAAAAGAAAGGTTCAAGAAAATTCTTCAATCTCCCCAACCACCCCCGTCTTCGCAGATCCCCACCGATAGGCATAGATTCCCAGGTTTTGTTGGTTCTCGCACGGTGCCGGACCAGGACATTTCACCCGAAGGTGCACTCAGTTCGGTTTAGGTTCGCCAACCGATGGGGCTGATTTAGCTATGGCAATGTAGGCGACGAAGGAGGTCCTCATATGGACAGGCGGGGCGCGGATCAGCCGTCCCATGCGTCGGGTTCCCCAACTCGGATTCCTGAACATGAGAGCGGCACCACGGGTAAGTGTTTTCACTATGGTTGTTGGGGCCGACGTTCATGATTCCGATAGTGCTACAAGTGCGGGAGGGTGAACGTGGGATCCCATCGGATACTCCAAGCAAGGGACCTGGTCAAAAAGCCACTGATCTTCACTCCGATACAAGCAGATCGGAAGCTCAGAATTGGGGGGAACACGAAGGCCAGGAAACAGTCGTCAAGCGGCCCTCGAGGGTTGCTTCTGAACGAATATCCGACAACAATCAGCTTGACCAAGACCCTATGGGTGAGTGTCGGTACCGTGGTAACATTCTGGCTTTTGTTAACATCTGTTAGTTACGAAGCGAGACCGGATAAACGCGGCACTTTGCGGCGCTTCCATTCTCTTGGACGTCGCAAAGGAGACTGCGCGCTCATTTGGCTCTCTCAAAGCCGTCCTGTGTGCCATTTCCACCATTTATGAGAATTATGAGGTTCTTTTGCCATCTCCCGCTCAAATCCTTCCCTAAAAACTTCATCCACAGGGAACGATTGCTGTCAGCGATAAGATTAAAGATTTCTCATCACGGATAGGTGGGCTGGAGGCAATTTTCGGAGCACCTCCAAACGACATGGAGGAGAAAGGGCGCCGTGGTGAACTGCTGCGGTATGAAATTGTCCTCCATCTCGACTGGGTATTGATTTCTCGCCAGCAAGTTCAAGGGCATCGAGGAAAAACTCCGATCGTTGTATGAGAAGTCAACGCTGCCACGACCTACTGAACATGCTCAAGACGACGAAGATATTTCCGCGCTCCTCGAGGACATCCAAGAAGCAATCAACGATTACAGGGTTAGTTCACGGCACTGGAACCCTCTTCGATGTTGATGAGAATAACAGATGAAGCAACAACTGGCGATCTATGAACAAAGATGCAAACTAATGGTGAGTATTCCCCTCTCGTTTTCAGACCGGTAACATGACATGCCCCGGCAGGCCGCAGGTTAGAACGTTTTCCGCTTTCTGCGACGGACACTTGACAATGTAGCCTCCGCTAGATGATGCATCCTTCCTCAATAACTTCCGCTGTGTGGAGGCGGCTGGATATCGACCCGGAAACCGCGGAGGTTGTCTGAAGGGGACGCGCACACCTGTGCTGGATGAGATAGAACTTTGGGCGAGGAATTTCAAGAGCCATCACGTCTACTGGCTGAACGGGTTGGCCGGGACGGGGAAAACAGCCGTTGCACAGACGATCGCGGAGAGGGTATTCGCAGATGGACAGCTCGGGGCCTCTTTCTTCTGCTCACGAGACTTCGAGGATCGGAGCAACCTCCAGTTCATATTCCCCACGCTCGCTGTCCAGCTCGCGCGCAAGTATGAGAAGTTTCGATCGATCTTTATTCCGTTGGTGCGGTCGGACCCGGGAATCGTCCACGAATCCCTGTATGGCCAGATGAAAAAGTTGATCGTTCAGCCCCTCGTCAGATCTGACATCTCGACCGTGATCGTGATCGACGCTCTTGACGAGTGCAAAGACGAGGAGCCAACTTCAGCGATCCTTTCCGTTCTTGGGAAACTCGTATCTCTGATCCCAAAGGTCAAATTTTTTGTTACCGGTCGTCCGGAGCCGCATATTCTAGATGGGTTCCGTCTTCCTCGATTGGCGGAGGCAACAAACGTGTTCCGCCTCCACACCGTCGAACGGGACCTTGTCAATAACGACATCCGGCTATTCCTCAAACAGAGCTTCCTGGAACTCGCTGGCCGTCGACGTGGGCTGGACAATTGGCCGGCAAAGGAACAGATGGACCTGCTTTGTGAGCGGGCAGCAGGACTTTTCGTCTATGCCGTGGCAACCGTCAAGTTCATCGACCACAAGAACAACAGTCCGAAGGAGCAGCTGGATCGCATCCTACACTCGCCCATGAGCAGTGCGTTCGTGTGTAGGACAAAGTACAAACCGAACGCAACCCTGGATTCGCTCTACATGTCGATTCTCCAAGAGGCCTTCGGTGGCGATGACCCGGGGGGCGACTCGAAAATCCGTTCGATCCTCGGTGCTGTGGTACTCGCTGCGAATCCCCTCTCACCATCGACTATCGCTACCCTGCTGAACATCAACCGCGAGGGGGTATTCCTCCGACTGTCTTCAGTCCACTCCCTCCTCATCCTCCAGGAGGACCTCGACTCCCCCGTTCGCCCCTTCCATAAATCCTTCCCCGACTTCATCGTCGACGAGGCCCGGTGCACCAACGAAAGGTTTTACATCTCTCCCCTCAGTCATCATCCTGAACTTTTGGTCGGTTGCCTTGGATTAATGAATAAAACCCTCGAGAAGAATATGTGCGACCTCCCGGACGCTGTTGCAAATTGTGATGTCGGGGACTTGCACGAGAGGACCGAGAAATACCTCAACCCCGCTCTGCGATATGCCTGCAAGTCGTGGCACAAACACCTCATTGATGAGCATACCATCCGCACGCTGACAATCACTTCCGCTCTCCACCGCTTCCTGGAGAAGAAGTTTCTGTTCTGGCTGGAAGTGCTCAGCGCGCTCGGTGCTGCAAGGGAAGCAGTTGACGCGTTGGAGGTGGCTGCGAAATGGTTGGAGGTACGTCGAGTTTGTGTGCTTGGTGTCCCGTCAAATTTACCGAGACCGGGTCTAGGCGTCGCCGACTCTCGACCTCGTCAATGACTGCTTCCGTTTCGTAGCCGGATTCTTCGAGATCATCAATACATCCTCTCCACATATCTACCATTCGGCCCTCCCGCTATCTCCACGGAAGTCGATTGTGCGGAGCCTATACGAAAAACACGCTCGTCCCTTAACAAGGATTGTGCATGGGTTGCCGACTTCATGGGAGCCAAGTATCGTGGCCACGAAGTTTCCCCTTCCGATTGATACTGCTGTGTGGTCGCCGTGCAGCAGGTTCATCGCGATTGTCTGGGGGAAGTGCATGGCGACGATAGAGATTTTGGATGCTGTGACACTCCAGCGGGTTGTGGTCCCCGAGTTTCCGCTGGGTGGAACTCGGTGGCTCGTTTTCTCCCCGAACTCTCGTTTGCTTACGTGGTTCGGCGATGATCCGGGGAAGTTCATGAGCTGGGACCTCCAAACCGGCGTTCTGGTCAGCGCCATCCACCCAGAGCGATCCATACGCTCCATAGATTGTCTCTCGGCCACGTATTCTGCGTGTGGAACGATGTTTGGGGTTTCGTTCCTCAATGGCCCCACCTTCACCGTATCCACCTACGAGGTTCTCTCCGGCAAACACATGCACTCTTGTTCAGTCGAAGAACCGACCCTTCACAATATTTGGACTCACGGAGAATGTCTTCGATTCGCTACAATGGAGCCAGGGTCTATCACCGCGCAGGAAGTCGGGTTCGCTCAACCACATACGGGAACGGCCATTGAACCCCTTCAAATTCCCAGCGACTCCCATCGCCCAGGAAACTTTTTCCATCCTGACCCACCTCGGCTCGCCTTCATCACTGGAGGGAGGATCAAGGTATGGGATGCCAAAGACTCCAAATTCCTCCTGGATTCTGCGGACGTCGAGTTGCCCAGACGAATGACGTTCTCCCTCGATGGCCGCTTCTTTGCATGTGGAACAAACGGTCCAGAATCTTACCTCTGGGAGTCGTCTCCCACCGGCTATATCTTCCATCGAAAGCTTATATCCAACACCGGGACTTCTGAACCGCATATCTCCCCAAACGGAGGGTCGATTATCGCATTCGGTGATTCAACGGTTCAGCTATGGCGCACAACAGATTCCACCATTTCCCCCCCTGTTGTCTCGGCCCGAGCTTCCCAGAGGGGTAAGGGTCATTTCATTCTGGGGTTCTCCCCGGACGAAGTATTGGCAGCGGTCACGTGGATGGAGGAGGAGACGGTCACGGTCCTTGACCTCGGGTCTGGTATCCCACGGCTCATCATCGAGACGGGAATGAAGGTCTATGCTCTAGGGCTGGGAAGAACTACCATCGTTGTCGTTGGCGAGGGAAAGATTGTCACTTGGAACCTGCCCGAGGAGAACTACGGTCTCGACCACAAGGCAAATATGGACGACAGTATTCTAAGCACAACCTTCGATCACCCACCATTTCCTATTCTCGAACCGAGGCCGACCGCATCAGTATCCCCCGATTTGCGCCGCATTGCCATCGTGGAGTTGGATAAGCATGGACGCGCGGGCTCCCACTTACACCTTTACAATGTGCTTACCGGGCAGCGGCTTGCCTCCGTGTCCACGGGATTGGAGACCAGCCCTTGGTTCACTCCGAACGGGAATGAAGTCTGGTGTGTTACAGATAGCAACGAAGCGAATATGTGGAACATCGTCGAAGATAGCAAATCCGGTCTCACCGAGTTGCAGCATCTCGGGTCGACTACGTACATCCCAGATGGATATCCCTGGCGACCCTCCCGTGGTTACATGGTCCTGGATGGCCGGTGGGTAGTCAACTCTGACGGGACGCGGCTCTTGTGGCTGCCTCCCCGTTGGCGGTCACATAGGTGGGATTTGATGTGGGGTGGACGGTTCCTTGCATTGTTGGGCTGTGAACTACCAGAGCCTATCATTCTCAAATTAGAAAAGTGATCTTATATGCACAGCTTCCCTATCTCTCACATGTACCCTTGTTCTGTTCACTCAGGTTTCGGACATCACATCACAGTAGCCATGCATCACCAAAGTCTCTACTAGTCCTTGTAAATGTAACCTATTATTCACACCGTTCACTACATCAGTAAAACTTTGGAACTGCCTTTTTACTTTTATACTTGATTCCTTTCATACCAGTCACTGCTTTGCATGGCATATTTATTGGATTCATAAAAGAGAAATAGGTGAAGGTAGAAGCATCAAGCATAAGGTCAAGAAACAGGTTTTGCTGCTAATGTAATAACAGAAACTGAGGGCCCCATCACTGCTGAAGTCCTTTGCTGCTTTGTAGATATACAGGTTATATCTCAGTATGTGATTGATAACTTCTGGAAATAAGTGATGATCTCTTCTGTCACCCCTTGTATTTTTATTGAATCACCATCCCAACCCGCAGGAGCCCTGTAACAGTCAAGTCTCTAGGTCCAGTAACCCTGGATGTTATTAGGTTTTTGCAGATCATCTTGTTCTAATTATTGTACCAGGTTGCAGCCTTTTAAATTCCTCATATGTATCCTTTTCTCATCCATCTTGTATTGGTTATCTTCATTAGAAAAAACAATGGGAGATCATGAGGTGATTATGGTACATCACAAGAGATCATGAGGCAGATTGAATGTGTCATGAAAGATCATAATTGGATCGTGATGTCCACAATTCATCATGATTTGTCATGATCTCCCGTTGTTTTTTCTGATGTTGTAATTGTTATCTTTGTGTTCTTACCTTTTCTCTCCTTGGAGCCCCCCATTCTGAACAAATTACCATGTATTCTCCTCTGTGGAGCATTACCATAATACTTACAAATTTTACTCATCAAGTGTATATATAACATTTAATACATACAACTCAAATAAGCAAAAAAGGTTACATGTACAATAAATCTTTGCTAGAGAAATGTAGGGTGCAATTCCAAGATCAGCTCCTCTTTAGACTTAAAACTAGCAGCTAGATACTGGCCATTCCACTGCACATCAACAGGTCTTCCATATCTTGTGGGTAGCTGGAAAACTACCCTTCCAGTGGCTATATCCTGGATTCTACACAGATTGTTATCCCACAGCTTGGTATCACCAAGGTAGAGTCTTTCTGGGGGCATGGTATATGAGCAAGTAGGGGATGGGCCTGGTACCCCAAAATCCCACTCCCAAGGCTGTGTCCCAAAAAACCTCATCCAAATTCTTGAGTCATCCATGGCAAGCAATTCTGCTCCATTCAACCCATCAAATCTTGCTTTTCCTGCAGCCTCTCCTGTCCAAGTATTCCACACTTGGATGGATGTTTGTTTTATGCAGAAGATTTTGGATCCATCCCCTGATATCCTAAGGTCCAGCACATTATACTCAGGTATATCTGCTTGTAAGAGGAGTTTCCCTTTCTCAGTATCCCAAATACTGATCTTCTCATCTGTATACCAAATAAAGAGCAACTTGCTGCTAACCATCCCAATACTCCCATGTTTGTGATCTTTGGCTTGGATTTTGGAGAATGCTTTGCAGAGGCTGATTGAGATATCCCCAGTCTTCACTCCATCTACATCACTTGAGATGGCAATCCCACCCCTTGCTTGTAGACTAATTGATGAGATCAAGGGTAAAGTGATTGGGATGGACCCCAGATCAGCCTCAGTTGGATTTGCTAATGAGGCAGAAATCTGCCAGAACTTGACTGACTTATCCTTAGAGGCTGAGATGAGGGAAGAAGGAGAGGAAAATACAAGGGATGTGATTTCCTCAGCATGTCCAACAAAGGTATCAATAAGGTGAGGGTTAGAACTGGTGATGCTCCAAACATAGACAGTGTTGTCAGCAGCAACAGCTACCAGCCTACCATCAGGGGAGAAACAACAACATTTAGTATTACTGTTGGCCACATGGAATTGGGTCATAATTTCTCCATTAGAATTTTGAACCATGATAACCGCTCCATAGCATGAAACAGACTGGGTACCATCAGAGGAGAAGGTGATGTAATAGCCATTATATAAAGGCTTGACCTGGTGACCACTGGTATCCCACTGCCAGACTTTGTTACCAGATATAAAGATGAGGTGTTGAGGGTTTGTGGGAGAGAAATTGATATGCCTCACAGCACTCTGTGGCCTCATTGTGTGACAACATTCTCCAATCTGGATGTCCCATAGGCAAATTGTCCTGTCATCAGATACTGAGGCAATTTTGGTACAGTCTGCTGAGATAGAAACAGAGCGGATCCAGAATGTATGGCCAATGAAGGTCTTGACAACTCCACCAGTCTGCACATCCCACAACTTTACTGTTTTATCATCACTCCCAGACACAAGTGAAGTCCCATCTGATGAGAAAATGAGACAGTTCACTTTCTCTGTGTGCCCAGAAAGAACAGCTGCCTGGCTGCCAGTGATTGCATTGAAGATGATGATATCACCAGGTTTGGACCCAACTGCAATCTTGTTGTCCTGGAATGAGAGGGCTAGTGTAAAGCTTTTTAGAAAAACTGTGCGGAAACACATTCCCCATTCAGTTGGAAGCCCCTTGACCACCTTCACAAATGAGAGCTCTGCACTATAGTACTTGTGAAGCCAGGAAGAGGTGGGAGAAAATGGGAGAGCAGAATTGTAGATATGGAAAGGAGAGTTACAGATTGTGTCAAAGTATTCCAGTAGAAAACGCCGTGCATCATCTGTCCACTTAGACACAATCCCTGCCTGGAGAACTATGAGAATGGATTCTAGTGAACAACCTGTACATCACTTACCAAATGATACCATTGCTCAATATCATTCATGGCATAAACACCAACACCAAGATTCCTTGTAAGGACAAGAACCTCAATCCAATGGAGCAAATGCACTCTGAAGAACTTGTCAACTGCTTTCTGCACTTCCTGAGCATAAGGGCTGTTGCTAGGAATTCCCAGGAGATGCTTGGTCCAGAATTTGCATGCATATTCCAAAGAATCTCCAATATGGGCTTTCTTGCAAGTGGAGAGATTTTTTATCTCACTGAGTATAGCATAGTCATCTAAGTTATAGATATTCTTCTTCAGCTTCTTCTCCATGAGTCTGAGGCATGCCAGTAGAATTTCTGCATGATGAACTGCAGACTCTACAAAAAACCGTTTATCTTGACAACGGTCTGGATCCATAAGGAAGTCAGGGAATGATTTGTGAAAAATATGAATAGGGTCTTCTGTGCTTTCTGGGATGAGGAGGAGAGAATGAAGGGAACGAATGGTACTGCGGAGATGTTGTGTGTTATATCCCAGGAGTTCTGAAAGACCCTTGATTGAGAGGGGGTTGAATACAAGTAAAATTGCTCCCACCACAGCCTGGAAACGGAGGTAGCCCTGGCTGTTGTCTTTATGAACAAAAAATGCTTGTTCAAGGACCTCAATATAGAGTTGGTCAACTCCAGACCTTCCTTCTTCAATAGTACTTTCAGGGAGGGAGATGATGAGGGAAAGTCTTTCAGTAGGAGGGTCAATGTTGGAACCAATGAACTTGACAGCTGTTGAGGCATAGATGAAGAACCCAGCTGCCTTCTTACACAGAACCTCAATCTGAGATGAACTTGGCCAATCTTCTGTCAGGTCAAAGTCACTTCGGTGTTTGGCAATGCTGGCTAACTGAGTTCGGAAGAATAGTTCAATATCCCTGTCAATTGCCTTAGGCTTGACCTCATGTAACTTTAGAACCTCTGTAATTGGAGCAAGTGACTCCAATCGAAATCCAGAGCGAATCTGTGGTTCAGGCCGTCCAGTGATGAAGAACTTGACATTGGGTATCTGATCAACATAGCAGGATAGTATTGACAGGATAGCAGATGAAGGCTTTTCATCCTTGCATTCATCAAGAGCATCAATAATGATTAGAGTTTGAGTACCAGTGGCTTTGAGCGGACCAACAATGAGCTTCTCCATCTGTGAACAGAGGGACTCCCGTCCGACATCAGGGTATGCCTTCAGGACCTGCATCAGCTCCTTTCGGAAAAGCGGGTACCGATGAGCAAGCTGGAAGGCAAGTGTCGGGAAGATCATCTGGAGATTACTGTGGTCCTCGAAATCTCGTGAGCAGAAGAAGCTGGCCCCAAGCTTTCCATCTGCAAATGTGGTCTCTGCAAATGTTTGTGCGATGGTTGATTTTCCCGTCCCGGCCAGGCCATTCAGCCAGAAAACACGTTGATTCAATCCCCCCGCTAACCAGTGTTCAATCTCCGAGAGGACTTCCTTTCTTGTCCCCCTGAGGCACCCTTGCCTGTTCCCACAGAGGTAACTTGCGTCCGAGGTGTGATGCAATCCATTCAGAAGGACGAGATCTGTTGATTCCTTTTCATTGGTAAGTATGCGAGTTCAAAATCGAGGGAGCGAGACTCACGATGAGTCGACAGCTCTTGTAGTAGATATCTTGCTGTAAGGAGGTCTGTCGCGAACGTTATGGGTGCCCGGATGAATAGTTTTTGGATACATACCTGATACTCCATCATTGCATCGCGAATGTCCTCGACGATACCACCGAGTTTATTCACATTCTCGGTGTTATGGAAAAAACCCTTAATCTTCCCTTGTTCCGCCAGAAGGGTCAGATCCCGATGAACATCTTCCAGTTTCCTTGAAACCCCCATATATTAGAATCAACTCTCGATGCTGAAGAGTGCTGACTTACCGTTCCAGCATTGTTCTCCTTTCCTGCTCCCTGAAATCACCCTCGGGAACGGATTCACAGAGCTGTTCAGCGAGCGCGTTGATCCGGGGTCCTAACGACTCTATCGCTTGTTCGTTTGCCTTTGTACGCTGGGGTACCTGTGAGCATTGTGACAGGTATTGGCGAGGGAGTCGTACCTCAAAATTTTCCAGAATAAAGTAGAGACCCCCGGCGACAGACTTGAGTGGGCCAAAGGCATCTGCGGAGTCTCTCACCCCACAGAGGAGTAATTTTGCCACGGCAAACGCCTTAAACCTCCGGTTCTCATCCGCGGCAGTGCTCTGTTCGGCACTTCCGTAGGGGCGGGGAGCTCCTGCTATGCGGTTGGGAGTGGTAATAGTGTTCTCGTTGTCTGGATGGACGGTCAGTGGCGGCTTCCAAGTAACCGCACTCACTTACTTTCGGGTGCTATTCCATTGTGTGGGGTCAGAGCAGCGGATGGAGAGGGATAAGTCCGTTCGACTTTCCACCCACTGGGATCACTCCCTTCCCGGCGTCCGCTTCCCACAACAACCTCAACATCTGGGAGCAGCTGCGAATATCTCTGACCGACTGCCCTTCCATCGACACCCGCCTCTCTCTTTTCTCTGTCGTTTTCGCTTCCGTGTGCTGGCATAGATTCTAGCTCGTCTGGTTGCGAAATCAGATCCACCGAACGGATTCGCCGTCGGTCCGTGTTGGTTCTGTTCCCTTCTCGGTCGTGACGGCCACCCGCTACGACACAAGGCTCCGCTCGTGGAGGCGAATGGACCGAATCAATATTCTCCCTATGGACGCCAGACTCCTTTCTTTGCGATTCAAAATCGCTCCCCGTTGGCCGCTCCTTGAGTTTTTTCTTCAACCTGGAGAACGGACCCCGTATTTTGTCCATGCTGGTGTTGAGTAGATGGTGCGATAGTAGATGATTGAACCTCGTGACTCCGATCGCTTTAGCGCGGACGCAACACCCCAGTGCCCGAGTGAGTAGCGCCTAGAAGCGGTACAGCCCACGACCGACGCAAATGAAAAAGCGACCTAAGGACGCTGTTGGCTGATTGCAGGGTTTTGTTGTAACATAGCAAAAATCAGGGCTGACAGTTCGACCGTGGTATCCAAGTGATTTTTGGTTGCGGTTGCGGTTCGAACGACTTCTGGATTTCGTCACCCTTCAAGCTCTGTTGCCCTCTCCTTGATCTTCGTTATATTTAGGTGATTGTACAAGCGCTAATAGAAATGAGACGCATACACGGCTACTGAAATGCTGATATTCCGAAACTTGAACAAGAACATAGGGAGTTAGTACAAGAGAAGCAATGAAATGTAGGTCGTGAATCACTCTTCTAACTCCAAAATGACGGGCTCTAGTAGTTCACAACCTAACAACGCAAGAAATCGTCGACTCCACATCTTATCCCACCCATACGACCGCCAATGGGGAGGAAGCCATAAAAGTCGCTTCCCAGTGTAACTGACTATCCACCCACCATTCGTGACTTCGTAGCCACGAGAAGATTGCCAGGGGAATCCGTCTGGTGGGTGAACAGTTGTCCCTAGATACTCCAGCTTCGTGACGTTGGATTCACTACCCTCGACAATTTTCCACCTATCCACTTTGTCCTTTGATGTGACACACCAGACTTCGCGCCCATCCAGAGTGAACCAAGGGATGATTCCCAGTTTTATGGCCACGTACCCAAGACGTTGCCCGGTGGGCACGTCGTAAAGGTGTAAATAGGACGTAACGGGTGCGCGGTCCTCCACGATGGCAATGCGGCGTAAATCAGGGGACACCGACGTGGGCGGGATTGGTACAGAAGTAGCAAAGGGTGGATGTTTGAACGTTGTGGTCAGAACACTGTCATTAATATTCACCCTGAGGTCGGGAACGTGCTCCTCCGCAGGCAGGCTCCAGGTGACAATCTTTCCCTCGCCAACGACAACGATGGTCGTTCCTCCCACTCCCAGAGCATAGACCTTCATTCCCGTGTCGATGATTAGCCGTGGGATACCAGACTTGAGGTCCAGGACCGTGACCGTCTCGCCCTCCATCCGTGTGACCATGGCCAACGTTTCATCCGGGGAGAATCCCAGAATGAAGATTTTCTCGCTCCTCTTGGAAGCTAGAGTCGAAACTGCGGAGAGGGAGGTTGTGGAGTCTGTTGTGCGCCACAGCTGAACTACTAAATCGCCGAATGCGATGATCGACTCTGAATTTGGAGAGATGAGTGGCTTGAAAGCCTCGGTATTGGACATAAGCTTTCGGTGAAGGGTATAACCGGTGGGGGACGCCTTCCAGAGGTATGATTCTGGCCCGTTTGTTCCACATGCGAAGAAGCTACCATCAAGAGAGAACGACATCTGCCTGGGCAACTCGACATCCGCAGAATCCAGGACGAACTTTGAGTCCTCAGCGTCCCATATCTTGACCCTCCCTCCAGCGATAAAGGCGAGCCGGGAAGGAGTAGGATGGAATCGAAATCCCCGCGAAGAGTCAAAGTCACCCGGGATAGGTAGTGACTCGACCTCTGTTAGCGTGTGTGTTGAGTAGAACCCGGTTTCCCACGTGGAGATGGACCCTGACTTCATTGCAGCGAATCGAAGACATTCGCCATGGGTCCAAATGTCGTTCAGGGGAAGTCCTTGAGCTGAATGGGAATATAGGTGTGTGCCGGAGAGAACATTGTAGGTGGATATGGTAAAACCGGGGTCACCACGTAATAAAACCGCAAAAATTGTTCCACACGAGGAGTACGTGACCGAGAGACAATCTATGGAGCGCATTGGTTGTTCTGGGAGGATGGCACTGACTAGACCACCCGTTTGAAGGTCCCAGCTGATAAATCTCCCTGGAATGGCACCAAACCATGTCAACATGCGAGCGTCCGGGGAGAAAACGAGCCATCTAGTTGCAAGCAGCCCACCCTGTGGGTAATCGAGGGTTGTGAGCCGCCCGAGGGTAACAGCATCCAGGATTTCTATCGTCGCCAGCAATCTACTCCATGAAATCGCGATGAACCTGCTGCACGGCGACCACACAGCAGTATCAATCGGAGAGGGAAAATTCATGGCCGCGATACTTGGCTCCCATGAAGTCGGCAACCCATGCACGATCCTTGTCAGGGGGCGAGCGTGTTGTTCGTATAGACTCCGTACGACCGACTCTCGCGGGGATAATGAGAGGGCCGAATGGTAGATATGTGGAGAGGATGTATTGATGATCTCGAAGAATCCGGTCACGAAACGGAAGCAGTCATTGACGAGGTCGAGAGTCGGTGACGCCTAGACCCGATCTCAGTAAATTTGACGGGACGCCAAGCATACAAACTCGACGTACCTCCAACCATTTCGCAGCCACCTCCAACGCGTCAACTGCTTCCCTTGCAGCACCGAGCGCGCTAAGAACTTCCAGCCAGAACAGAAACTTCTTCTCCAGGAAGCGGTGGAGAGCGGAAGTGATTGTCGGCGTACGGATGGTGTGCTCATCAGTGAGGTGTTTGTGCCACGACTTGCAGGCATATCGCAGAGCGGGGTTGAGGTATTTCTCGGTCCTCTCGCGCAAGTCCCCGACATCACAATTCGCAACAGCGTCCGGGAGGTCGCACATATTCTTCTCGAGGGTTTTATTCATTAATCCAAGGCAACCGACCAAAAGTTCAGGATGATGACTGAGGGGAGAGACGCAAAACCTTCCGTTGGTGCACCGGGTCGGGTCGACGATGAAGTCGGGGAAGGATTTATGGAAGGGGCGAACGGGGGAGTCGAGGTCCTCCTGGAGGATGAGGAGGGAGTGGACTGAGGACAGTCGGAGGAATACCCCCTCGCGGTTGATGTTCAGCAGGGTAGCGATAGTGGGTGGTGAGAGGGGATTCGCAGCGAGTACCACAGCACCGAGGACCGAACGGACCTTGGAATCGTCTACCGGATCATCGCCACCGAAGGCCTCTTGGAGAATCGACATGTAGAGCGAATCCAGGGTTGTGTTTGGTCTGAACCTGGTCTTACCCTCGTACACGGTGCTCTCCGGCGACTGTAGGATGCGATCCAGCTGCTCCTTTGGACTATCGTTCTTGTGGTCGATGAACTTGACGGTTGCAACAGCATAGACGAAAAGTCCTGCCGCCCTCGCACAAAGCAGGTCCATCTGTTCCTCTGTCGGCCAATCGCCTAGCCCAGGTCGACGACGAGCAAGCTGCTGGAAGCTCTGTTTGAGGAATAGCCGAATGTCATTATTGACGAGGCTCGGTTCGACGTTGTGGAGGACGAATACGTCCGTCGCTTCTGCCAACAAAGGGAGGCGGAACCCTTCTCGAATGCGTGGCTCCGGGCGACCGGTAACAAGGAATTTGACCTTCGGGATCTGAGATACGAGTTTCCCAAGAACGGAAAGAATCGCTGAGGCGGGTTCCTCATCTTTGCATTCGTCAAGAGCGTCGATCACGATCACGGTCGAAATGTCAGATCTGACGAGGGGCTGAACGATCAAATTTTTCATCTGGCCATACAGGGACTCGTGGACAATTCCTGGATCTGACTGCACTAGCGGGATGAAGATCGATCGGAATTCGGTGTACCTCCTTGCGAGCTGGACGGCTAGGGTGGGGAAGATGAACTGGAGGTTGCTCCGATCCTCGAAATCTCGCGAACAGAAGAAAGAGGCTCCGAGACGTCCATCTGCGAATGTCCTCTCCGCAATCGTCTGCGCGATGGTAGTTTTCCCCGTCCCGGCCAACCCGTTCAGCCAGTAGACGGGAGGCCTATTGAATTCCCTCATCCAGAGTCCTATCTCGTCTAGCACTATTGTGCGTGTCCCCTTCAGACAACCTTTGCGGTTGCCATGTCGATATTCTGTCGCCTGCGCACAGCGGAAATTATTGAGGATCGCCGCTTCAGCTATCGAAGGCTCGTGTCAGTTGTCCGTCGTAGGAAGCGGAAAACGTTCTGACCTGCGTCCTGTGGAGAGAGATTATTTCATTGACCTGCAAATGGTAGAAGGACCCTCACTATTAGTTTACACCCTTGCTCATAGATCGCCATTTGTTGCACCATCTGTTGCCCTCGTCAACGTCGGGAAGGATCCTACGGTCTCGGACGAACCTGATAGTCGGAGATAACCTCCTGGAGATCTTCGAGGAGCCTGAAAATCTCTTCGTTATCTTGACCACGATCAACAAGTCGTCGCGGCGCCGATTCCCCATACAACGATCGCAGTTCTTTCTCGATGACCCCGAGCTTGCTGGAGGGAAATAAATACCCAGTATAAAGGGAGGTCAATGGCATACCGCAGCAGTTCATCCCGGTTCCTCTTCTCTACTGCGTCATCTGTAGGTGCTCCGAATATCGCCTCTAGTGCAGCTATGCGTGAATGGAGGTCTTGGATTTTTTTCCTGGCGGGAGCCTTTTCCTATAGAGGGTTTCATCAAGAAAGCATTTTGAACGAAGAATCACAAACAAACTTCGTAATTTCCATAAATGACGTAGATGGCACCCAGGACGGCCTTGAGAGGACCAAATGCCCCTGTGGTCTCCCTTGCGACGTCTAAGTGAATGGCAGAGCCGCTAAGTGGTGTGCCTTTCCGGCCTCCTTTCGTAACTGATAGACGTTAACAGAAACTATAATGTTATCGCAGTACCAACACCCACCCGTAGTGTGTTGGTCAAACTGATTATCGTCAGATGTACGTTCAGGAGCCACCCCTGAGGGTCGCTCGTGGGCCGTTCCCCGGTCTTTATATTCCTTCCAATTCTGAGCTTCTGATCCTCTTGTATCGGAGTGGGGATCAGGAGCGTTTTGACAGAGCTGCTTATTTGGGGTATCCGATGGGACCCCACGTTCATACTCCAGTACTTGTAGTGCCATCCGGATCATAAACGTCGGCTTCAACAGCTACAGCAAAACGCACTCACCTGTGGTGCCATTCTCATGTTCAGGAGCCCGAGTCGAGACACCCGACGCATGAGACCACCGATCTGCGCTCCTCTTGTCCGGAGATACGATCTGAGACCCCCTTTCGCTTTCTATACCTCCACAGCCGAATCAGCCCCATCAGTCGCTAGATTTTAGCGGAACTAGGCATACCTTCGGTAGAACCGCAGAAATCCGACGTTACGGGGGAGCGAGGGGGCGAAGAAGATACAGTTATCTGGGAAGATTGACGAGAGCGGCTCTTGGGCTTTTTGAACCATACCATCTTGAAGGGAAATGGGCGAGGTGGTCTCGAAGGCGCCAAATCAGACATCGCCAATGCCCCAATGCCTCGTGGCAGCCCCGGCGCCACACGTCACGAGCCTGTTTGACGCTGTTTGAGTGACTGCTAGGGTTGGAGGTAAGTAGCACCTGCACATTGCTCATCGAGAGACCTGCCAGGACGAATGGCAGTTCAGACGAGTTCTGCCCTCCCTTACTGTGAGGAACTCAGTTTTCACCATCTCCCACTGCGTGAGGATTTTATAGTTCCCCATTGGTAGACGCGGACGCAAGGATCGGTCCTGAGCGCCAGTGGACGACCATGATCCCGGTGAGTCCGGCACCCTTTTCCCCAGGTGCGCATACCATGCATGTACCCGAGTACTGATTTGTATATTTTATATACTTCCACATGCCATATCCAGTGGCGTGAAACGGCATCACACATGACAGGAATATTAGCATAAGGACAGTTTTGTTCCGGCTAGTATACCCCCCCAGGCACGGCACCGTCCCCGGATGGTGTACTCCCACTACATGTGACTGGATTTAATCTTCGTGACGTCGTTTATCAATCGCGTTATCAGCGAAACGACCTGGGCGGCCATAACAACGTTATCTACTTTCAGCTCGAACACCAGTTCCTCCCTAGTGCAAGTTCTCTGAGCACAGTGGCTCGAACTTTCTCCTGTGTTTTATGAATATATAAACCCGCTCTCTCCGATCCCTACGCCTTCCTCACATCTTCCACCATGAATCCTTACAGCGTCTTCACCGCCTTCGTAATCGTCCTGATCAACCTCCTTCACTCTACCGACAGCGGTGTCCACATCCTTCTCTTCGTATGACACCCACACCGCCACGTCCCCCGCTCCGATCTCCGGGCTAATTGAAGGCACTACCAATAGCATGCCCTCCCTGCCCTCTATGCCGGGTTTACACTCCTCGTCCTCCACTTCGGATGAGGAGGGTAATCATGAGGTCCCAACTACTTCCAATGGTAAGCCTCCTTTCAAGGCCTGTCCCATTGTAGAACCAATGGGTTACCCACCGGCTTCGTCAGGCGTTTCCTCCGTCTCCTTGGGGTTGACTGCGCGAAACGTGAGTGTTCTCGACGGCACTTCCATCCCCCACCCGTACTAATCACGCGATCAACAGTTCCTGGACGAGATCACTCTCGCTCTCTCCCCTTCCCCTTCATTCGTCACTAGGACTCCTCCCGTGGTTCTAAGTATTCCAAGGAACCTGTGGGAGGAGCTGGTTGACGCTTCTCACGACAGCGAGCCTTCGTTCTGGGACTGTTATCCCCGGGCTACTCCTCGCACTCCGGTCGACCTCGACGACGAGGTGGCCTATATTCACAACGAGGATGTAGAAAACGGTTTTTCCTGTATTCCATACTCCGCCTTTGCGTTTATCTGACCGGTCGCATACTGTGTAGATGCGGTCGAGCCTCTTGTCCGCACATGGACAATCGATGCCAGCGAATCTCTCCCTGCTCCGGACTCCACCGTCCAGGATGTCGCAGCGGTCGGATCTATGGCGGAATCGGTCACTTCTTCCTGGGAAGCGACCTCCAGGACCCCCCGATTTACGCCGACCCCTACCTGGAAGAAGTCCATCAACGCTCTCATCAGCGGAGACAGGAAAACCGACGCCCGTCCTGTCCGCGCCCTGACCTCTGCCACGGCTGTCTCCGTCACCGATGTCGTCGCCCCCGCTTCTTCGCCTTCCTCCCCTTCAAAGCGTAATGCGCTCAAGAGGCTCGACTGGTCAGAAGATACTGAACAGAGTCTGTTCACTCCTCCTGGGGACAACGTGGCGGAGAGGAAGGTGGGCGAGAAGGCAGGTGCGAGCGACAGTAAACGGGTGTCCAAGACCGAGAGTCGCGTTTTCGAGAAGTGCGACTGCGCTCTTGAGAGCGCCGTTTTCGAGCCTACAAGTTGGAACAAGTTCAAGGTTCCAGCTTCTTGTCATCCTCGTCCCCCTATCCACTTCCTCTCTCCTCACGACGCAGACAAGTCCAATCCTTCCACCAGGATCGCGGTCGACAACGTCAACGCCTTCCGTCATCACTCCACCGAGCCGAACGTCCCTTATGCGAACAAGGACGCCGAAGACCTGTTCTATGGCGTCGGTGCCAAGAGCGTTCGCTGCTTCGACGGCCGTGTCGTTGGAGGGGCCCTTCGGTACAACACCTCTTACGCCGTCGTGGACTTTGAGATGGTCGAAGACGCCAAGGCTGCCTTCAAGACGTTCCAGGGTAGGAAGGCATATCCCGGCAGTTATCATCTCCGCTTGAAGTTTATCGACGTGAACGACAAGACCTTCGGCAGGAGGATGGCGGCGTCCATGGGTCCTACGGAGAGGAGCGAGGAGGAGAGGAGAGCGTTCGCTGAGTCGGTTGAGGATGCGGATACTAGGGTGGATGTTGATTTGGCCAAGGTCATTTTGCCTAGTCGACCTGGATTTACTCTTCCTGCTCGCCCTGTTACCCCCTCCTGAGTTGTAGTACTTTTTTTTTTTTTTTCGCTTCATCGTTGCATTCGGAT
>Ga0307510_10001672_pt1 | contig 24611 bp, 17 predicted proteins | sample 12_EM_MG_FD_207224 | JGI IMG/M metagenome (GOLD analysis project Ga0307510, IMG submission 207224) | Populus trichocarpa ectomycorrhiza microbial communities from riparian zone in the Pacific Northwest, United States - 12_EM | ecosystem: Host-associated > Plants > Roots > Unclassified | place... | reverse complement strand
GCCGCACACCCAGGTAAGTTTCCTTCCTGCTAAAATAATTAACTGGTTATTGTTGCATGCATGTGTGAGCCAATCACGCATGCATGCAACAGTGGTCAGTTAGGTCACTGGTTTAGACCAGTGACCCGATCTTTTTTTTTAGTTTTAAGATCGGGCTACATAAATGACAAAAAAAAGATAAAAAAAAAACAAAAAATAGTTGTTGTTTCTTTTAATATAGAATTTTGCGGATTTATTCACTGGCATCAGAGTCAGGAATATCATACTTTTATGGATTGCGTAATATTTACCAACGTCAGAGTTGGAAATATTCATAGGTGAATATTCACTGACGCCAGAGTCAAAAATATTATAGGATAACCTGAAAAATAGAACAAAGACAAACTCTTAGCAATTTAAGACAAAACCAGCAATGCATCTTGCCTCAGGTAGGACCCTTAAGGGGTGATAACATCTTCTCTTTCGTGTAACCAGTCTCGTACCATAGAATCTTTGTTGACCAGTTAGATGCCAGAAATCTATTCTTTTTCCATGAGATTTTAATTTTTAAACGGGTCGCCACGACGTCCGGGTGTGACACCGTTAATAATTATTTAAAAACATTTTCAAGAAATCTATTTAATAGAAGTAGAAAATAATTAAATTAATATAAATCAACACTTCATAATACTCAAATAAAGTTAAAAAAATTTGCAACAAATAAATAAATCAACTAAAAATAATTTCCACCTAACCTAGAAAACCTATTTCATAACCCATAATCCAACAACAAATAAAATAATTTAATTGAAATTGAACAACAAAATTGATAAAAAAAAAAATCCAACTAAAATCCAACAAAATTGATCTCATATGAAAAAAAAATCCTACAACAATATTTATACAATTATTAAGAACAATTATTTTTTAAAATAATATAACAAAAATATAACGCAGAACAAACACAAAAAAGAGAAGAAAAAAGAAAAATCTTACCTTAATGTAATTACAAGTGAAGCTAAGAAGAGAAAAGAAAAAACAAATTTATAAAGTATGTTAATTAAAAAAAACTAAGAGGAGAAAAGAAAAGGAGAGGAGAAAACATACCTGCACCTGAAGGAGAAAATAAAAAAAAGAGAAGTAGTTGAGGAGAGAAGTGAAAGAAAGAAATGGACGTTGATGTTTTTTACATAAAGGGATGACAAAGAAGAAGAAGAAGAAGAGGCGCATTTGTTATGAAATGAGGGATTCTAATCTTTTTATTAGGGCATTTTACTGATGAATAACTAAATATTAATATTTTTAATTATTTTATCTGTGATTTCGTCTGTAATATTTAACTAAAATATTCAATTTAATTGAAAATGTCAAAAACCCCTAAAATATCACTGATGACTTTTCAATCTGTCGGTGATTCTGTCTATAATATTTAATTTAAATTTTTAATTTAATAAAAAATTTTTAGAAACCCCCAAATATCATCGATGATTTTTCAATCTGTCGGTGATTTTGTCTGTAAAGAATACTAATTAATAGTACAATTGAGAAGTGAATAGTTCCAGAGCTTCGTCAGTGATATCCTTTGTAATTGATATAATGAACAATGTAAGGGAGAAGTTAATAGTTTACCAATAAGTTTATAGACAGATTTTACCAAAAGTATTAATCGGTCGATATAAATGACACGTCATTGTACTTTTTGACTTTGTTCTAATTCCTTCTTTTCCCATTGTATTTTTCTCGGTATCTACCAAATGAATATTTCCATCAGTGTTTACCGATGGATATAGCGAGAGTATATTTTGTTGGTAAAATTTACTGCAATTTACCGACAGAAACATTATGTCGGTTTTTCCATTTGTATTTGTCAATTTTTTGGTAGTGGATTCTAGATTTCCCCAAATAATAGCCATAAGATCTACATTAGAAGAAAATTTAAAGATACAGCTTCAGAAGTAGTCAAGTTATTATGCCTAGGAAAAATCAACCGGTGTAGAGTAGCTGATGGAGGATACCTTTATGGAGTATGAGTGTGATCGAATCAACCCTTCTGTTAAAATTTTGGCTAAAACCATGCTATCAATTAACCATTGTAGGATGCATGGAAAATGAGCTATGAGATGCTGTGTTCCAATGGTGCACCTATGGATCATCAGTCATATCGAAACACCAAGAAATATCTTTAATAGTTTTTGTTGATTTGATCTTCGACCATTAAAATTATTATAGATGAAACTTGGAAGAACCTGGACGAGAAAGTATGGGTGGAGAAATATGTCACAGTACCACAAAACAACTTCAAATGGAAACCATCAGGGATGAACGATGCAGTCTGTATAATGAGTTGTGGTACTAGGATATGGGTTCCTCTGATTGGTGTAATTGGATACATTATTTATGCACTTGCATTTGTAACGAGACAACTACGTGGAACACAATATGTACCAAAAACACTAAGTTTAGCAGATTTCACCGGTCTGTGGAGAATCAATCATCCCTTAAAGAAATGGAACGTGTTAAACAAGACTGAGAAAAGCTTCTACTAGTAAATAAAGAAGAAGGAAGTGGAGTTGAATCTTCATTTAGTCAAAACTATGCAATCTAGAGAAACAAAGGGCCTTCTCGGATGTTTAAAAATTCAGAATAGAAAGTAAAGCTACTGAAAAGAAAAGGAATTGATATTAAAGAGGAGTTAAGAAAGTAAGTAGAGAAGTGCAGAACTGATCTTTGCCATAACAAAGGGTAGCAACAACTCTTGGAAAAACAATTAAATAAGGAAGATAAAATAAGGGATTACTTAAACCAACAGTTGAAAAAGAAAGATGAACAGCCAGAGGCTTTAAAAAACAATCACGAGGTAGTGAAAGACTGAAAGAAAAAGGTCATGGTAGTCGAAGACATAGCCAAGGGTATCCAAGATGAGTTGAGAAACCAAATAGATAAGTATGATGGGCTACTAAACAAGCATGTGATAATAGAAAAAGAGGTGGCCAAAGTCAATAGGTCAACCAAAGACAAGATAAATACTATTGAGTCTAACATGAGAGACTACCAAAAGAGAGTTGAGTCTTCAATGGTACAAATCATGGTATTACAATCTGAGCTGGAAATTCAAGAGCATATGAAAGAGTTAAAAAGCCATTACCTCATAATAGAAGAAGGATTACTTAGGACTAAGCAAGAGCATTTAGAATGCTAAGACTATATTGATAGTTTTGGAGTTCAAATTAACTCTAAAATAGTCGAGCTTGATATCGAGAGAGAGTAGTTGCAAAGGGCAATGACTAAAGTAGCATAGTTAGAGACTATAATACAAGTGTTAGAGAGAAGTAATGAGGCTTTAACAACCAATAACAAGGTACTAGTTGCTGATAATACCTTGTTCCATGATAAGATAAGACAAATGACAAAGCAAATTGAGTAAGTAGCTCGTCATGCTAAAAGGTTGCAACAACAAGCCACGTAGATCGGAAGTGATGTTGTGAAGTATCAAAAACATGTAAGTGTCATCACATCTTTTATCAAGAACATAGATAATAGAGAAGATGTTTTTTTTAAGTAGTGATGTATATGGCTTTTAAATCTTGAGAATTTCAATTCATGTATGAACTCTTTTATTATCTATGAGAGAGTCACGACCCACATTTCTCTCTAATATGTTTTGGGATTCAACTATGATAAGAACTTGACAAATGATCCTTTTCAACAACTAGTTGGACTTAGAAATCCTGCCTAATGAGCTATGGTAGTCATGAATTAGTTTGGAAAAGCTAATCCATATCCAATATACTTTGGCATATCCATCACATATATGTACAAGTTGAAATATAGGTCCCTGAAAATGTAAACCCCTTAAAAATCAATGCATGAGATTAAGTAAATAGAGAAGAACAATTGGTAAGATAAAAAAAAAAAAAAACTCTAACTTTAAGTGTGAAAAATACATACGTGAATAAAGAGAGATTGTGACCTAATTTAGGAAAAGCAAAAAGGAGAGGACTAGATCTAAAAGGCATGAACAAGTGAGGGATTAAAACAAAACAAAAAAGAGAGGAGAAAAACCCATCCCTAAAAGAAAAGAAGGAGTTGACGGCATAAAAAGAAAGAAAGAAGAAGAGACACTCAATTCTTTAATACCTCCTCTCAAGAACAACAAAGAAAACCACATGCAATCAAATATATGAGAGGAGACAAGAAGGTTGAGTGAAGATTTATACCCAAAAAAGATGAAACAAAGTAAGGGAGAAGAACAAGAAGGAGTTGATGGCAACAGAAGAAGAAAGGAAGAGAAGCTAAAATATTTGAGGTAGAAGGAGTTTCAAGAAGCAGAAAACACAACCAGGACAAATCGAAAACCTTCCTAGAGTAATTTAAAATGTTATGGGGAAGTTTTATGTAAAAATAGTAGCTCTTAGATTAGAGTTCTTGGGGAATTTTTTTGGGTAAGTTGAAGGTGAGGATGAAATGTGGAAGAGAGGTGGAGAAAGGCTTGATGATGTTCTTAACTAAATTAAAGAACAAGGAAACTAATAAAAGGCTTACAACCCTTTGGCCAAATATGAACACAAGATGAGGGGAAAACATTTTTTATATTTTTATGTATACATGATAAAATAATAATGTAGCATCCTACAAGAAACTATGATGTGCTGGAAATTTAGACACATGAACAAATCTTAGTTACATATACTCTTGTGAAGCCTAACTTTTATATAAATTATAATCCCATGTGTTATTATTGATGAGGAAATAGAATTTTGTAAGTAATAATAACTAAAGAAAGAAAAGAAATGCATGAAAATGATGGTTTATATGATGGACATTCAAACCAAAAATATGGGTTGTGTTGTTAGTTAACTTGTGACTAGGAATTGACCTAGATAAATGCATAATCTAGAAGAATCGTCCTTCATAAATGTTGTAGAATTGGGTGTTAAATTTTAAATGGAACTAGAATCCCCTAAATTAGAGCTATATAACTCTAGATATTGGTAGGAAACCGAAGACAGGTCAGATTAGAAAATTCTGGACACCATGTGACCTAGACCTTGAACTGAAATGTTAGGCTTATAGTTGAGAGAAATTGGAATAAATGTCTGCATGAAAGATGTGTGTCATTATCTTAACTTTCACAAGAAATAAGCCTTATTCTATTGTGAGTTATAGAACTCCAAATATGGATAAAACACTATGGAGAGGTCGGGCTATACATTACAGGACAGACCTGCATACCATTGTATTTTGACAAATTTGAGTGTATAAATTAGACACGGAAACCATTGACTTTGAATTGCTTTCGCAATGAGCGGAAGCCAATGTTGGATTTGTTTTCAGAGTCGCGGAAACCATTGAATTTGGAGAAAGCCAATGTTGGGATTGATTTCTAGAGTTGTAGGAAACATTGAATTTGATTTTCTTTCGTAATAGATGGAAGCCAATGTTGGAATCGTTTTCAAAGTTGATGAAAACAACAAATTTGATTTGCTTTTAAAATGACTGAAAGTCAATATTGGTATTATTTTTCATAGCTTTGGTAACCGATGAATTTGAGTTTGCATTCGTAATGAGCAAAGGCCTATAAAGCGAAGACCCTCTGGGAACTCGAAAAGGAATTATATTATAATGATTGTTGAGCATAGTCGTGTAAAATTCTTGATTTTATCTTGCATGATTAGATAAATTGCATGATTGTTGAGCAATTGCATGATTAAGAATTATGCTACGTAATTGTTATAAAAGATGTGACTATCATTTATGAGGATTTCCTATAATACTCGATAAGAGAATGAGTACTCTCAATCTCGTTATCCTTAGTAGATAAAACTATGATCATAATCCAAAAATTTGCTTAATTAATTTTATTGCAGGACCTTCATATATCGGTAGACCAAATAACTAAACGACAGACGAACTCCAGGACTTCAAGGAACTTTTGTTGGGCATATAATAGATTTTGTAATTTAAACAATAACTTTATTTTGTAACAATGTTTATCTTTGTATTTCTCATATAATGAAGTCTTTAGACGAACGTCTTATGTAAAACAATAACTAAGTACTTTTCACAACAATTTCCATACATGTTATCTTTTAAACTGTCCTACTTTAAAATTATGCATGATTGATTTAATAATTATATCCTTTGATCTAATGCATGTTTCAAATTATACTCTTAAGAATGTATGTGATATTAATACTGAAAGATTAATGGTCTATGTGATGTTGAGAATGTTTCCAAGGATGGGATAATATAAAAAGGAAATTGAGATGAATAACCTATGTGGTTATAAAAGCCTTGAAAAGTAGACAATTGTTAATAACTTGGTATGTCTAACTATAGGGGAAATTCTGTCAAAATTTCAGTAGAAATTTCATCAACTTCTATTTGAATTCAGAAATAAAAAAAAAAATTACCATGCTATTTATGTTATGTTATTATGTTTGATATGTTGTTTCGTTAACTAGGATGTTACAGAAAAGCTCAGATTTGTAGAATTTACAACACCCAACTCTGGCAAAGAAATATGAAAGATGAAGAACATGTTAACCATGACACCTACTTCCAAGAAAAGTTGGACTCCCTAAATGTTAGCATGGCTCACATTGCTAAGAAATACCTTTAGTGAAGGTTTGTCCAATCGAGCTAGCATTTTTGCTCAGACTTAAGCAATAATTCAGCCCAATGAAAGGGTGAGCGAGCAGGGTAAGGAACCCTAATATATTGTAGCATTTGTGCAAACGACAATACCAGCATTAGGGGGAGGCTGTCTTTTTTCAATTTTTGCACCTCATTCTTCCCTCCTTCAGGCCATGAAATCCAAATATATTTATAGGGGATGAAAGAGGGATGTTTGATCTCCACTTGTGCCAAATCTAGGCCTTGGATCGACCTAGAAGGATTCAAACCACTGGTTCAAATTAGGCATCATGGGCTGTCAAATTTGTTGCAGAGGAATGGTTGGTCGGGTTGGCTATTTTGGGGCGGTCACACCACCTCTGTGGTGTCAGTTGGCCAGAACTGACCACACTAAGGTGTAGTTAGATGTCAGATGATCGTTTGCGTTGATGTTTTGTCCAATTTGGTGAAAAACAAAGCGTCAAATGCCTTGGAAAGTAAGCCATTCGAGCAGCTTTTCTGAAGAAGAAGATGAACAGTCTCACCAGACAACGCGTCGTCTGGTCCTTTTTTTTTTTTTTTACTGTTCAAAACAGTGCCATTTTGGGATTTTGTAAGGTTTTAATTTAGATTTTTAGCCAAAGTTCAATTTAGTCCTCCAACTTTTAATGTATTTTAATTGCACCCCTAATTGACCATAATCTTATAATGTTATGTAATTTTTCCCCTGACGAACTTCAATTTAAACCCTAAATTTTAGTGCCTTTTTTTATTTTGGTCCTTAATCTCGAATTTATGCAATCTTACCCTTAATTGACCATCAAACTCTTAAATTTCTTCAATTTCACCCCTGATTTTAGCCATTTGGGTGCCTGAGTTTAGTACCTTTTGCAAAATGGTCCTTAGCTGTGAATATTTTCAATATAACCTTTAATTTACCCAAAAACTTTAATTTTTTTGCAATTTTACCCCTGATTTCAATCAATTGACTTGGTAAAAATTAAATTTGGTCTCCTGAAATTCCAATCTTGTCAATTAAGCTTAAATTGGGCTCCTAAACTTAATTGTTTTTACCAATTAAATCCCTAATAAAATTAATTTGACCTATTTAAAGTATAATTAAGTCCTTGCATCTAATTAAATCCTTTAATTGGACCCAAATTAATTCTTAAACATAATTAAACTTTAATTTGGCCCATGATTAAATCAAATTGGCATATTAAACATCTAATTATATCTTTAAGCTTAAATTTTAAGCAGATTCATTCGATAATCATTTAATTTGTCATTGAATTTGTATTGTTTCTTCTGTTTTGAGTATAATGAGGTACAATTAAGCTTTAAATTTCATCCAAAATTGCAACTTGATCTTTATGTATTTTCTGGAATCCTCCTCGACCTGCTTTCTTCACGTTGCCTGTCTTTATTTTATTTTTTGATTTTTATTGAAGGAAAAACAAAGAATTTGGAGAATAACTCGGATATGGGTTATGATAGGAGCGGATTTGTATGATCCTGTACAAGTCATGAAAAAATGTTTAGTCTTAAATGTGGTTGTTCCAAAGAAGTTTTGTATCCCTGAGTTCATCAAGTACACCGGAACTTAGTGTCTTGTCACTTAGTTCAAATCCTACTGTAACAAAATGACAGAGGTAATTGATAATGAAAAACTATTAAAACACTTCTTTTAGGACAGTTTGAGTGTGGAGCACTAAGCTGGTATATGATGGAATGATATGATTTAACAATCATGAATTGAATTAGCCTCGGTGAAATTCCTTTCTCTCTCAACTATTGTTTCTTATGCCCAAAAATAAAAAAAGCTATTGGTCGTCAAATCTTTCTATCTTTAAATAAAATTGTAGACAAGATGTAATCACAATCAGTCAAGACCATGCAAAATCCTTACATACTAGACCAGGCTCAAAGCTAGAAAGACCTGACAAATAAGAAGTAAGGCATGGATCTGCGTCTATTGATCTTGTCCTCTATCTCTTTAGCTGCGAACAAGTTTTTTTTCACAAGCAGTTCTCTTATTCGTTGTTGTTAGCTTTCGAGGGAGGAAATGACCGAGGGATTATGTGTTGAAGGAAAAGGCCTTGCTCTCTTTCTTTTTCAAAGGGAAAGAGTCAAGCTCTTTCTAGACGAGGATTCTTTGGTTCCAATCCGGGTATAAGTGCCAGTCCTACGTTCGCATCTCACGAATGTCGTGTACTTAAAGGAATGAGGACAAGATGTCCAGCCTTCTATCTTTTAAAAAAACCAAATCCTCAGTTGGCTAAACTGATCTACTCTTCATTTGAATAACCTAAGGTACGTATTACCTGTTAAATCCTCCATTGGCTTTTTTAAGGTAGGAGTGACAAGTTATAGTTTTCAAATAGGGTACGACTCTTACACTAGTTGAGGGAGCCAACCCAAACTCGTATGATATAAAAAGTAGAAAGGTTGTTTAGCAAAATAGAAAGGATAAGGGAAAATAATGACTTTTAAGATAGAAGTTACAAGGGTAGATAGAGTCTGACGTCTTAGGTAGGAAGTCTTTTAAGGAACTTTGATAGTAAGGTGAAGGTTTTTCATGCTTGACATTAGTTATCACGGATTCAATCAAAAAAGATACTCGGCGTCAAGTCTCTACCTTCTGACTGGTTGTTCTCCCTAAACACGAAGTGGGAAAGGGCTTCTAATGGCACAACTGATAGTCTGATCTCTCCATCCATCTGCTGTATGAACATCAACAGTGAAATCACTTAATGTAAGGTAGCAGATGAGGTGAAAAAACAGCATTGCATCTATCCTCAAATCAAAGAAAGAAGGCCCAACGACTGCCCGCTTATATATAAAATAAAAGCCTTTTGCCTCTATTAGAGTTGACCAAGGATCTGTGGTCGCATCATATAGAATTCTGGCATAGAGAGTTTTTCAAGCCGGGTAGAGATCTAAAAGGTCCTTGTAAATTCCAAAGCCTCTGTGCTTGCGAACATCTTCCTCTAGTCCTTTGACGCATATCTAATAGAAATGGATTCCTCTACCTCGGTTGACTGGTGTGCCTTCTCTTATGGAAGTAGTTACTCTAGACAAAATCGTCTACTGTTGAGAGATTTAAGTAGATATTTTTTACTTCAAACGGATGTGCCATTGAGAATGATGTTTATTAAGGAAGAGTTCTGTATTTTTTTCGGGAAGTGGAATCACGGTTGAAGGTTTTATCACGAATTAAGGATGTTGATATGAAGGTACCAAAGGTAATATAATTTGAGCGAATATGAAGAAAAACCTACCTAATCCTCAAGGAAATGCTAAATTTGCTCTCTTATAAGTGAAATCTCTCTTGGAAGGGGAGTGTCTTCCATCAACATTGCATTCATTCTCTTATACCAAACGTATAAGAGATGTGAAACCTACCTATCCCGGTTCTAGTTGTAACTATCGATTGGTAAACTACTTGTATGGAGAAGTCGTTATGATAAAGAGATGTGAACTACCTTTTCTTTAGCTTTGGAACACTAGGTATTATTCATATGTAATTTCATTACCTGTTGGCGAATCATCCTCAGTTGAATCTTTTTTAGTTTCCCTCCTCGGTGGAATTGAAAAAGAAACTAGACTCCTTTCCTTGCGAAGAGGCCCTAACCGAACCACCCTCATCAAGTGCTACCTCAAACCAGGAGCTTTCTTCTTCATCTTATTCATATCAAAATTGGTTTCGTGTTTTATTTTCGCTCTCTATTTGCTCTTGCAAAATTCTTGGCATGCTGATATGCTACGAAAAAAGTGTTATTCTAAGCCATGTGAGACCCTACTCATAAGTTTGAGTTAATAGAATTTATCATACAGTGTATCGAAATGTATTGGATGGATGTCCTTGAAAATAAGATATCTCAAAAGAGCTTCCCGAAACCATTGGTTTGGATGTTTCTAGTGATCGAGGCCTTGTTTTGACCTTCGACTCCGCTATGCGCAAAGGAAGCCTTTCTCTGCATATGTATTAACATATGCATATTTCATCTAGGTAAATGACATCAAGTGAGCCTAATTTGCACTTCTTTAGTAGTGAACTCCTCTTTCCGAAGCATTCTGATCCTGGTCATTCATAGTTTATAGATAGTCGACACTTTTAGTCATAGGCTAGTGCCCTTTCCTGATAGCCATAACTCTACCCCTTCCATGTTCCATTAAAAAATGAATGGGAATTGATCTGACAATTGATGGGCAAAATCCATCTCTTTCCATTTCTATTTTTTTTTCTAAACTTGCTTGCTTTCATGAACCTGACCTTAACATACAACTCTTCTATTTTCGTGAATGGTCCAGTTAATCAATTAAATTAGATGTCGTTTACCTAGATGCGATTATTGTCCCTCGAAGCGAAGGCAAAAACCAAGACATTGGTTATTCTTAATTTGATCGCACTTCCCTCAGGCTGAACGACTATCGATCTTGGCCCGATGAGAAAAGGGTTGAACTCATGCTTGCCTTAATTTCTTAGTGAAGGAAATTGGTGTGCTGATTGGCTCATGTCATTTACGTGTGCATGTCTTTTATAATTCTCTAGATGGGATCCTTGACATGCTTCAGCAGGATGTTATTGGGGTTGCCATGCCTGAGTTTGTTAGCCTGTAGTTGTTGTTTCTTTTTGGCTTTTTAGCCCCTTAAAAAGATTGTTTTCCCTTCTTAAGTAAAAGTTCAATCCTGCCAGTTGATCATTTTCCCTGTCTTTTTGTTCATCAATGCTTTTCCACTTGGCAACGTCCATTTCAATCTTTCAAGTTTTTAAAACCCCTGGATTTTTTGCTAGAAGCCCCTCTTCTTGGGAGCTAGTCTCTATAAGGCATTCCTAGTAGCAGTAGAAGTACCTTTTAGGAAAGCGCTTGTTGTAACCATGAGAGAAAATAGAATATCTGGATGTGAAAACGACCTGAAAAGGTGTAATTTCAATTACTTTGACCATTGGTCAATTCGCCCTAAGGACTGTTTTGGCACTATTAGTAGTCAAGACGAAGAAGTCAAGCTAAGGACTCTTTACCCTCGATTCTTAGCATCTCAAGGAGATGATCCTTTAGAGAAGAACATCTGAAACTCTATCTCTTGAAATGAATACCCCTTCCTTGGCTTATGCCATTTACTTGAACAAGCAAAGAAAGACTTCAAAGAAGGAAGGTAGGAACTCACTCTTCTCCTTTGACATGAGCTTGCTACTACAGCAGCTAGAGAGGTACGAATTTGGACATGGGAGCATTAGGAAGATTCTTTCTAGCTTATGTGATTCACTCTTTAAATTAAATATGGTAGTTAGCTTACTTGCTTTTGAGAGGACAAGTTGTGTATAAAGAAAAAAACAGACACAAGACTCATCCCGATGGATGTGAGACAACAAAGGATGTAAGAGCAAGTTGTGTATAAAGAAAAAAACAGACACAAGACTCATCCCGATGGATGTGAGACAACAAAGGATGTAAAAGCTTTCTTTCCTAAAATATAAGAAAACAAGATTAGCAACTTTAACTTAGCCCAAGCAATGCCCTTGGGATTACTATTAGAAGGTAGGTTCCCAAGTAACCCCTTAGTTATCTCTAGGTAGTGGACCAAGCAAAGATTTGTCCCTCGCTAGCTTTATTCCTTCAATTCAGTTTGGGGTTTAAAGTAATGTATTTATTCACTATTAGATAATAGTTGTAGCCCTTTAATTAAAAGAAATAATCCTGGAAAGAAGCTTTTTTTTTCTATAAGGGAAATTCTCTCTAAGTTGAATCGGTGGAATGTCATGCTTCCAGCTAAGTATACTGAGTTAGGTTCAAGCAAGCTTCTTTCTTTCCTGGAACTACCGTCCATACATTGCCCATATACAATGGACCAAAAGTTCTTAAACTTCATAGACGAAGAGCCTTTGCTTTGTTATATATCCAAGAGGGTCCAACCACTCCCATGCTACCTAGGTCTCAGATCTTTTGCTCTGTCTTATAGCCTTAGTTTGAACCGTTTTTCTTCCTCACATGGACTAATAATAGGTTTCGAATTAGTTGTCCAAAATAGATCAGGTGCTCTATCTTCCCCTCTTGTAACACTATTCTCGAATGAATGTAAGAGCTTCTCCAACCTCTTTCTCTTCAATATATGCCTCCTGATCGAAAAGGAAGGAAGTGCCACATCTGTGTCAATTGGATACTTCTTGTATTGTTGTTATTGCCCAAAGATTATAAACCTTGGATGAGGCAAAGGCACGTATTCGAATCTCACCTTTCATTGATAGTTACCCATCTTCATCCAGAGAGCTAGCTATTAGTCTTTCTCGACCCGTTATCTTACTTGAATGAAAGAAAGAGAATGATCATTATATTTTAATGTACAAAGGTCATTACTCGATGGTATCCACTCATGGATGGTAGTTGACTGATTGGAGTTACTTTCAGTCTTTCTAGTAGTTTAAGTTTGTGAAACACCTTGTACATATCCCATCATTTCTATATGGAGAATCTATATCAGTAAAAAATAACTTTAGTTGTTGGTGGAAGTGACCTACATATTTTTATAGGTCCTTGCCCCTTTCTTTTTCTTCGACTAGGTAAGTTGGGAAGTCCTTAATAAGGTAGGGGAAGTTGAGTCCCTCATTCCAATCTTTGTAATTGACTACCATCTTCTTGAAGATCTTTTTAATATTTTTATTGGCTACCTCAACAACCCCATTCATCTTGGGTTTGTAGGGGGGAGAATTAAGATGATTAACCGTATATTTAATATAGAGCTCAACAATCATCTTCTCATTAAATGTTTTAGCATTGGTAGTGACTAATCTTGTTAGCAGGCCATAACGACAAATCAAATCTTTTTCAATAAACCTCTTGACTACTTTCTATGTCACATGTATGTAAGAGCTGGCCTCTACCCACTTAATAAACTAGTCGATGGCTACCAAGATGAATCTATGTCCATTTCTGGCCTTTAAATTAATTGGTCCTACAACATCTAATCCCCACATATCAAAGGGTCAAGGTGAGGTCATATTGAATAGTGATGTTGGAGGTGCATTTATCTTGTCTTCGTGTATCTAACACTTGTGATGTTTTTTACATAGTCTACACAATCCTTCTCCATTGTCAACCAGAAGTACCTAGATTTTTTGCATTTGCCTAGCTATCATATGTCCATTAGCATGAGTGGTGTATATTCCCTTAAGGATTTCTTATAATGATTGCATAGCCTTCATCTCATTCAGACACCTGAGTAAACTCTCATCAAATAATCTCTTATACTTGACATCTCCATCCAAGTAAAAATTCATGGCCATTCTCCTCAAAGTCTTTTCATCTGTTTTGGAGGCTCCTAGAGGATGCTCTCGGTATTGGATGAGCCTCTTGATGTCACTATACCGTGGTTCTCCATCTAATGACTCTTCTAGTGAATAATAATAAGCTTGAAGATTTCTAATTTTGATGCTTATTGGTTAGATCCTGCTCCTAATATTGATTTGTGTCATCGAAGCTAGGGTTACCAAAACATCAGCAAACTAATTCTTATCTTTACTCATGTGAGTGAATTTTATCTCTTCAAACTCATTAGCTAACTTCGAGAGATAATTCTGATATGGCTTCAGCTTCTCATTTTTGGGTTGTCATTCTCCCTTCACTTGGAAAATAATTAGCAGTAAATCTCTGTACACATCAAGTTTCCTAAATTTTAGCACTAAAGTAGCTTCTAGACCGATGATGCATGCTTTATATTCGACCATATTATTGGTGCATTCAAATTGCAACCTCACTGAAATATGATACTGCTTCTTTTCTAGAGAAATTATCACTGCTCTAGTCGTATTTCTTGATACATTCGTCGCTTCATCAAAGTACATGGTCCATATGTCCTTCATCTCATTAGTATTCTCAACTGTTAGAACATCTTCATCGAGAAGGTCAAAATTCATCGGCTCATTGTCTTCCACGGTATGATCTATTAGATGATCGGCAATCACACTTCCTTTATAGCTTTTCTTGTCATATAAACAACATTATATTCTGCCAACAACATTTGCCACCTTGCTATCCTGCTTGATAGGTAAGGCTTTTCATAGATGTACTTAAGCGAATCTAATTTTAAGATCAACCAGGTCGTGTAGTATATAACATATACTATCTGAGCCTTTTTGCACTCCACACCAAAGCATAACATAACCTTTTAATTGCGGTATACTAGGACTCACAATTATTGAACTTCTTGCTCAAGTGGTAAATAACTTGTTCTTTCCTCTCGGTTTCATCATACTGGCCTAAAACACATCACATGGTTGTTTTTGTCACTGTTAAATATAAGATTATAGATCTTCTTGATATCATAGGCACTATCAATAGCGATTTTTGCATATGCCTTTTGATCTTATCAAAGGCTTCTTGGAAATCATTGTCCTATACCCCAAGATTTTTTTTCCTGAGTAAACAGAAAATCGACTTGCATGTTATCGTGAGCTGAGATATGAAACGGGCTATGTAGTTCAAACGCATAAGAAAACCTCTTATTTATTTCTCCATTTTAGGTGTCGGCATGTCCTAGATTGCCTTTACTTTGTTCGGATCAACTACTATCCCTCGACTGCTTACTACAAAACCCAACAATTTAACGATCCTTACCCAAAACAAGCATTTTATGGGGTTCAATTTTAATCAGAATTTCTATAGCCTTTCGAACAATTTCTTAAATACATGTTCATGATCTTTTCCTTTCTTTGATTTGGCAAGTATATCGTCCACATAGACTTCCACTTTTTGGTGCATCATGTCATGAAACAAAGTGACCATTGCTCTTTAATACTTGGCACCAGCATTCCTCAGTCTGAATGACATTACTTTATAGCAAAAGGTTTCCCAAGGCATGACAAAGGTATTTTTCTCATTATCTTCTTCTGCCATTATAATCTGGTTATATCCCGAGAACCCTTCCATAAATAAATGTGTGACACTTTTTGCTGCATTGTCGACTAAGACGTTTATATGGGGTAGATGAAAGTCATCTTCTGGCTTTGCTTTGTTTAGGTCTTTGTAATCCACACACACCTTGATCCTGCCATCCTTTTTAAGAACTACAACCACATTAGCCACCCATTGAGGATAATGGACCACATCTAAAAATCACACATCCTATTGTTTTTATATTTCCGCCTTCACCTTAAGCAACATATCCAAGCGTATTCGTCTAGTATTCTATTTAACTAGCCTATTTCCTTCTACCAAGAGAATCCTTTGTTCAACAATATCAGTGTCCAAACCAGACATACCTACATAAGTCTAGGAGAAAACATATGTATACTTATGTAAAAACAAGATAGACCTTCTCTTTCCTCGACTGTAATAAGGGTACCAATCTTCAATTCCTTCTTATCCTTTTTAACACCCAAGTTTATTACTTCTAGCTTTTCATTATCAGGTTTCTAGGTTTTCTCATATTTTTTACCAACCTAAACTCTTTTATGTCTTCTTCTCCATAATCTTCATCATCTATTGCAATTGTATTATCAAAGTATGGTCAATTATTCTTAGTGCAGTGGTTTGTGAATTGATGAAACTTTCAGGAGTCCTGAAAGTGTAAGGTGTGCTCGTGTAAGTGTGTTATTTGTACAGAAGATAATGAAACAAAAACATATTTTAGACACAAGAAAGTGCATGATCTCATTAAAATAAAAAGCTCAATTGACAAAGAAGATCTTGTGGCACTATGAGCCAAATTTCCATTAAGACTAAAACAAGTAAAAACAACAGAACACAACAAAACATTCGAAAAAGGGTAAAACATCAAAACAAGACAAAACACTTTAGTTATATGGTCAAACAAAGAACAATTACTTTTTGAACACCACAAGGGCAGGCTCCATCCTTAATTATGGTATGTTTCTCCTTCAGCCAATTTATTCATAAAGACTTTTGCAAGGATGTTGTCAATAGTATGCACAAACAGCTGCGACAACATCTCATCTTCTACTTTAATCCTTACTTCTTCAATTTGTTCCTTATTTTCACATTTCAAAGCGTTGATATAGAGGTGTACTATGCCAGATTCGATGAACACCACTAATTTTGGAAAGGTCGTTTGGAGTGGCGAGCTTTTCTTCTTCTGGCTCCTTTCCTTCAATCTTTGTCATTCTAGCTTTCTATTTTTTTTTATCTTGGTGACTCGCTTGCATTTGTCTTTCTTGGGCTTATATCCAAGCTCAAATCTCCAGTCAACACACTTTATTTTCATCAAATTGACTTGCTCAAGCATCCTAGTTTCAAGATCAAATTGAAAAGGAATCTTATGCTTCTTGAAGGAATTAACATCCATCATTGTAACTTCCACGATTTTCATCCTTATCAGCATCGTGCCTTTAGAAACCCATTGAGCATTCATGATTTCAAAAGTGTGAATATTTTTGTCTCTACAGTGTTCTGCCTTGATGAATGGCACAACCACATTCTTGATCATAGATATCGTCTCTTCAGCCTTAATAGTTATCAACATCCCATTCATAATGGATTTCAGATATTAGTGTAATGAGGAGGTTAGTGCTCCAGTTGCATGGATCCATGGTCTTCTTAACAATATACTGTAAGAAAGATAGATATCCATCACCTATAGTGTCACAAAGAACACTTGTGACCCCATATATAACTCCACTTCCAAGGTCCCAATTATTTGTCTTGGCGAGCCACCATATGCCCTCACCATCATGGTACTAGGTCTTATGTGGGACTCATAAACGGGCATTTCTCTTAGCATGTGCCTTGGCAACATGTTAGTGTTGAACCATTATTGATTAGTACCTTCCCTATCATAATGTATACATCGCACCGTGATGTATAATAGCTTGTTATGCACAGTGCCATCAGGATTTAACTCATCTTTTGTGAAGTATAAATAATTTGAAGCCTTAATTCTTCCCACCATGTGCTGTATTTTTTCTTGATTGATATCTTTAAGCATGTATGCCTCATTCAACCCATTTTGCAAAGCTTTCATATATGGTTCGGAGCTCAAAATTAATGACAACAAAGATATTCTAGCAAGAAACTTTTTAAGTTGCTCAACAACATTATATTCACTGTGTTTCATCAACTTTAGGAACTCATTGGTCTTTTCTTCAGTGACAGGTTTTTTCACCATGTTTGTCAGGTCAACTACTTATTTCCCTTAGCCTTCATTTGTTCTTCAAGTTCTCTTGAGGTAAAGCATTTTCCACTACCGGTTAGGCCTTCGACTTCTGCTTGGAAAACAAGCTCTGGTTGCGTGCTTTGGAAGGAGCACCCGTAGTTATGCAGTAAGGCATTGTAGTTTCCCTTATTTGATACTGTAGGTTTAAACAAGATCAATTTGGGCAACCTGTTTGTAGTAAATTGCACTCAACACACTTCTCTATTTTTGCGAGGTTCATCCATCATGGATACCTCTATACCTGCTTCTTCTTTGATTCTAAGAGTTCCCTAAATTAGCATTTGTATCTCCTCATTTTGAAAGTTTCATACTTCTTGATCGTATGACATTTTGCACCATAATACTTACAAAAAAAAAATTATGTATTAGTCTTTCTTCAGAACTAACCTTTTTGTATCTGATTTTTACCAGTATTTTATATATTCTATCAGTGACACCTTTAAGCCCCTTGGGTTGTCTGCCTCTAGTGTGTTTACTGATCCATTGCCTGAGGCATGATTAGGTAGAGGATTTGATTTTATATTTGGGGTCTCTTCAAACATTATTTACCCGACTTTAATTAAATACACGAGCTTTATCTTGAAGGCGTTTTAAGTATGGATGTTATGTCTTACGATGCTAGAGTAGTACTCACAGGTGAGGTCCGACTTATACCAATTAGGTTAGGGTACCAATTAGGTTAGGGTAGTTGCAGAGGTGGGAATGGGTATCGGGGCTACTTATTCGATACTCAGCAGCTTTTGGTACATCTTGTTTAAGGGTAATAGTAATGGGGGTAGATGGTCTTGGACTCTTTGGTAATTTTTCTTTAGTATGTTTTTTGTTTGGTGGTTGAATTGGTTACTTTGGGCTTTAGGTTTCTTGGCAGGAAATGGAGAATTAATGTTGATGTTGGAAATCTAGGGTGAAGGTGATGGGGTGTTATAGTTTTGAAAATGATTCTTCTTGTCTCTATAGCCACCCTTAATGTGATCAACATCCTTTTTCTTCCTTCCAAAGCCTTTTTTCTCAATAAGCTCAAAGATTCGGCCATTAATTATCCCTTGCTTTATACATTTGGCCACGACTACAGCATTAGTAAATTGTTGCGCTGAACTACCCATCACATACTCGTAGTACAGCGTCTTGAACATATTTACGAATAAACCATTTCTTTGTCTAAAAGTGGAGGATATATCTATACAGCCAGATCCCTCCATATTTGAGCATATTATCTCATGCTTTCTTTATCCCCTTTCTCTAGATGAGATAGATTAGTTCTACTAAGAAAAATTAAATTTGAAAGCTTAATTTGCGATTAATTGAGAAGATTGGAATTTTAGAGGACCAAATTATTTTGTTTTTAAGCTTAATTGGATGAAATCACGGATGCAATCACAAGAAAATCAAGTTTGGTGGTCAATCAAGGATCAAAATAAAGAAATTCAAGGCCAAGGACCTTTATACAAAAGGCGTGCAAATTCAAAGTCCAAATTCGATTGAAAATAAGGGTGAAATTGAAGAAAATTAAAAGTTAAATGGTCAATTAAGGATCAATTCACATAAATCCAAAACCAAGGACTTGGATAAAAAATGCAGTAAGATCAGGGGATTTTTTTAAAACGTAGTAAGGATGAAATTGAATTGATTCTTAAAATCAAAATTTAATTAAGGACCTGATTGGATAAATAAAAAATTGAGAGAGGAGTTTCTAAACCTAATTTGAATCTAAAGCGCCAAAACAGCACCGTTTCATTTAAATGAAATGACACATTTTGTATAAAATGATGTCGTTTTGGTAATTAATTAATAAAAAAGAGGAAACGACGTTGTTTCAGGAGGCACTATGGATTGTCTTTAACCTCTTATGAGAAAGAATAATGGGCAGCTGGCTTTTGTACCTTTTTGCAATACCATTTAGCACATGTTCTCTCTGTCCAACAAGACAAAACACACACCACCCTCACCCTTTGCAACAATACTACCTCATAGCACGATTCCCGCTAAGTGGTTCCCCTTGCAGCTGTTGCAACACTGGTTCAAAACCACTAACTTGACCGGTCTTTGACAACATGGGTACAGAGTACTAGTTTGTTTTGGCTTGGCATCAATGGTTAGGAGCCAACACACCTTCCTCATCCCTTATAAATAGGGATGATCCACTCCAGTGTAAGGAGGAGGAGGAGAGCACAAAAAACAGACCCCTCTGCACCAATTTTTTCTTTTAAAAAAGAAGAAAAAAAAACCACAATTATTCCTATACAAAGCTTCACATCCTTTCAACAAAAAAACCTACATAAAACCAAACCTTAGCTTAATATCAAGTCATTCTCCCTTCGTTTTCACTGTGAAAGAACCAAAAACAAAAGACAAATAAACCTTACCCTACCATTGCAACCAGCCCTACTGTTTTGTTTCTTCTTTCCCTAATAGTCCTACCAACATTTTCTTTTTGTTTACCAACCAATATAGACAGCAATATTGTAGACGTCAAGTTGTGCACTCCCTCTACCTCATTGGAGCATTGTCCAGCAGCCAACAACCCTCTTTTATCTGGACAATGCCACCACAGTTCACCATTGCCAAGAACCTTTGTCGTGAGACTACTAGTAAGACCACCAACCTAGCAACATCCCCTCTCGGCCATGAAAGCCTCTACTTTCTCCCCTTCCTCTATTGGTTTCTTTTCTTCTTCTCCTAAAAGCTTGCAAAATGTGAATTCATTCATGTTCTGCAAGCTTTGCATAACTTGGTCGCTGCGTTGGGCTAGTGACCAAGTTATGCAAGCTGGACCCTCAACCCAGCCCATCCTAAAAAAAATGATTAGGCCTTCAATTGACCCACTCAACTAGGCTAAGCTTGGCTCTTGGGCCTAAGTAGCCCAGCCCCTAGGCTAAAAGTGTATTTGACAAACACATCAATATGCTTTTCTTTTAGTTTTAAACTTGGCTTTATTTCAATATCTAGCCAAATCAATTGATTAAAAAAACAAGGGTTATTACCTTATAATATAAAGGATTCAAGAAGAAAAATGAGAAGAGATTCTTGGTTTCTTCCCTCCTTCCCTTTTCCCTTCACTTTCCCTTATTTTTCCTTCTCCTAAGCTTTAAACTCTCTAAATTAGTGTAAATAACCTTCCCAGGTCTTCCAACACTTCCTATCATTCCTTTATTCAAGAAATTTTGTGTGACTTATGGAGATTTTTGCATGAGATAATTGGGTTTTTCTCTCCCACACTTTCTCTAAGTGGCCTTTTATATAGTGTAGGAAATCCCTACAATTACCACAATACCCTTTTAGTTAATTATCGTGTTTTTTTTTTGTTCCATCAGGTACTCTTTTCAGTTTATTTTGACTACTAACCGTAACTGAAAGTTTTAGTCATTGACACCTAAATTTAATTATCAACAATAGTCCCATATTTATTTATTTTATTTCTCCATCTTTATTTTTATTTATTTATTTAATTTCAGGGTTTTTATACCTGAGGTTACTATAAAGATAATTTTTTGGACAATAAAAAATAATTTTTTATCAACCTATTTTTTGGACTTTGGTTTGGGTTTATAACTCTCTGTCATATAAAGAATATTTTTATCAGTCCATTAGTTTCTTTAAACCCTGAATAAAGAGTTTGAATAATTTCTTCAACCGGAACAGTTTTTGTGCAATTTCTATTTAATTAAAATGTCAGATTTAAAACAAAAATTGTCAAGTTTAATTCTAAATTCTAAATAATAAAGTTTTAAGGATAAAGGGTTAATCCTTTAAAACAACTAATATTCAAGTTAAATATATTCTAAGAGGTTTAAGAAGTAAGTGCTTTACAATATTTTAGTTTAAGTTTAAAATAGTATATGATTAGTATGCATGTTGGGATTGTGTTTTAATTTTCTATACAAGTTTGGATATATACTCAGTATACATGCTAAAATCTTTATATGATATTTAGTTTTAATTGCAAGTTTTCTATAGTATATTTTTATATGCTTATAAACTAAACTTGTATGAACTAATTTGATTAGTATCTTCTTATATTGATAAATTAAACATCTAAGCTAGTAGTCTAATAATTTTGGACAACATCTACTCCTATAAAATAGTATTCTTTTCAAATAAAATAAATTAAAATAAACCTTTTAAAATATTATAAAATTATAAAAAAAACATCCAAAAAATTTAAAAATTTGTCGAAGACCTCGGTTTAAAAAAATACTACAAAAAATTTCTTTTGTATCCAAAATACCTTTAATTGTGATTTACAAAAGATAATTAAATTATAAAATTAGAGAAAGAATTTAAAAGATGGACATGTTATTTTTTATTACATGAAAATATTAAATTTACTATTTTATTTTGAGTAAATTTTGTTCTAAGTTTCTTTAATATTATTTCTCAAATTTTAAAAATTTAATTCAAATATTGCCTTTTCTAAATAATAACTAAGGTCATTCTTAGTATACAAGGGTTTTTTAATTAAATTTTCAAATAATTTTATATAATTTAATGGTATTTTAAAAATATTATTGTAATTTATCCTTTCAAATGTTAAATTAAAATTAAAAATAAATAAAAAAGGAGGCAACTTTGTTATTAACCTCCTCACAAAACATTGTTCACAAAACATTGTTCACTGAAAAAAATGCTTTTTTTAATTTTTATTTTGGTTTTTATTTTTTTATTTTTTACAATTTAATCCTTCAATATTGAGTTTATTAAGATTGAGCTTTATAATTAGTTTTGATTTTTTTTATGGGATTATCCATTAATCTCATAATCCAAGTTGATGATTTAACAGGTTTACTTGAGTTGACTAAGGTTTTTTTTTTGTCTTTTTTAATTGATTTTTTTTCAATTTTATCCTTCAATATTTGGTTGATTAGGAATTGGACATCATAATTTATTTTGATTTGTTTTCTATAAGGTTATCTTAATTTTATAACTTGTGCAAGAAGTTTGGCAAGTCAACCTGAGTTGATAGGTCATTTTTTTTGTCCTTTTTTTCAAATGATTTTTTTTTTCAATTTTATCATTGAATAATGGATTGATTGAGAATTAGTCTTTATAATTTATTTCAATTTGTTTTCTATGAGGTTATCATAATCTTATGATCATGGTTAAAAATTTGACAAATTAAGTCGAGTTGACCTAGCTCAATTAAATATGTTATTGTCTCAATATTAAAAAATAAAATATCACCTTGAAATTGTTTTTAGTCGAATTATGTTTTTATTGATTGTCTCGGTTGTTTTTGAAATCACCAAGTTGATCATATCACTTTGAGTCAATCCGTACACATTTTAAAAAATAAATTATTAAAAAAAATTTAATAACACCTAGATACTTTTTTATATTAAAAAAATTAATTCGACAGCAGTGTAACTTAACAAAATGATCTTGTTGGAAATACATTTTGCCAGCTTGTAAGCTGTTATAAGGGCTTGTTGCCCAATTATTACATATTTAAGGTCACATATTTACTTGGAGAAAGGTTCTTGGTCAAATTTCGCACTTTGTTTTCTTCTGTGCTGAATGACAGTCTCAAGGCTGCTTATAGAAAATTAAATGGTATTTGATTCCGCGGCCTTTCATGAATGTTTTTGCCAGTTCAAATATGAGTGTTTGAATTGTTGCTTTGTGTTGCTAAGAAAAGAAAGCATTGAAAATGATGGAAAATAAGATTTTCGTTTTTTGTTTTTTTTAGTGTTTTCATATCATTTTGATATATTTATATTAAAAATTAGTTTTTTTAAATATATTATTTTAATATATTTTCAAATAAAAAAATATTTTAAAAAATAATTATTATAACAAAACCGAATATCAAATAGTATTTTAATCTAGCAAAGTAGTAATTGTGTGGTTATTTCGTTGAGTACAAGAATATTAATTTTGCTATTAAAGAAATAGCACAGAGGCAGAGAGGGTGTGGGAATTGGGATTCATTTGTTAAAATGACAACCAGTGCAGTAGCGTGTCGGTGGGTTTGATTTATTACATGCACACTGCACAGGAATCTAGAAGAAGGTATGTTTGCTATTCATTTTTCAGATCTGATCCGGTTTAAGGTTCGAGTTTTGATCAGATTACCGGTTATTCAGATTTATTTATTTATTAAAAAATTAAAATAATGTTGTTTTTATAAAAAAAAAAAACAAAAATCAATGGAATGCAATTGAGTTTTTGACCGGATCTTGCCAGGTCAACCCGCAAGGTCACACTGGATTTTTTCTTTTCCTATTTTTTCTTCAATCCGACCTGGTTCCAGTTCCAGATCAGCTAGATCCCGAATTAACCCGTCAGATCAGACCAAATTTCAAAACTATGGTAAGAAGAGTACTTCTCTTATGTATTAGTGTCGTCTATGCATGTTATTTCAACGTAGAACTCTTCAAACAAAAATAATGTACAAATATTAATATATGAGGTCATCAAGCTTTATTATCTTTGGAGCTTCTTCAAGAGTTTTCAGTTGTAATATTACTATTTTTAATTAATTAAAATAAAAAATAAATAATCTTAGATTATAATTTATCATACTCTTACTTCTATACTGGATTGTTTATTTTTATTATATAAATAAACTAGCTTTACTCTTAAACGAGGACAAGATATTTTTTTTTTCTTTTGATTAACGTGGGTGTTCGGACTAGCTTGCACGCACCTCGACTAATTACATAGACCCTGAAATTAACGACCATGTAAGTCTCCAGTGACAATTATATTAGCAACCACAAGGCTTTCAAGATAATTTCTTTTTTTTTTTAGTTTAACGTGGGTGTCCGGGCCAGTTTGCGCGCACCTCGACTAATCCCACGGGCCCTGAAGTTAACGACCATGTAAGCCTCCAGTGGCCATCATATGAATAA
>Ga0307510_10001671_pt1 | contig 24615 bp, 29 predicted proteins | sample 12_EM_MG_FD_207224 | JGI IMG/M metagenome (GOLD analysis project Ga0307510, IMG submission 207224) | Populus trichocarpa ectomycorrhiza microbial communities from riparian zone in the Pacific Northwest, United States - 12_EM | ecosystem: Host-associated > Plants > Roots > Unclassified | place... | reverse complement strand
ATTTCCACAAATGGTTACTTGGCTCAGTCGACAAGAGAAGGTCACCTCCTTTCATATTAATCTTACGCCAACTATTCAGATAAAAAGCAAGAAAATTATCAAGTCAATTGCCAAACATCCACCATACCCAAACCACTCCATCTCCGTTATTGAAAATTTACACCAGGCCCCTAAATTCAACCGCCATCTCAAGCAATTTCTTAATACATTTCTTGACTCTCCAACATCCACCCGATCTCTTAATCAAACCAATCTACCAGACCTATTCTCTCTTGACGTCTTCAAGATCTTTAGGTTTAATCCAGAAACTCTTAATGAAGAAGAAGATATAGATTTGGTTCGCGCAATTCCAAAATCACAATCACTACCCCATGGTCATTTTGATACCGTTGTTGTCATTGATGGTGATGAAGCGCAAGCAACTGGTTTAGCTGGTAAGTGTAATATAGATATTGTTTATAAGTTATTCGTATACTTATAGCTTTGGATATGCTCATAGGAACCCGCATTGGCCAGGTGAAGGTCATTTTCACTTTACCCAAAGTCATTCAGGGCCCAGGCTTCCAAATCCCCACACCCGCGCAATGGCCGAAATCTCCTCTAGCATATGTTGAGTGGTTTACTCGACAAGGACCTGTCGCCAATAAAACCCATGGTATGTATCAGATTTCTAAAGCTTATGATAGTCAAAAGAGGCGACAGGGTTCTGTTATTCTTTTGTCTGATATACGTCAAAGCTGCATGCTATTTCCTATTTTCCCTAAATCTATGGCACCTTCAGACTCAGATTACATGGAATGGAAACCAGATAATGTATTAGATCTAGCAAAAACCTTTCTTATTAGTAATTGGTTAAGTAAATATTCTTATCAGACACTTTGGTAATTTATTACAAGGCACTGGCCTTGAATCAGTCTTGTATTACCTTTTGACACCTTTTATGTTTCCCGTGATGCTTTGTAATTATTGGACATCCAAAAATAGTCTTGTACAACTCTGTAATGCCTTATGAGACCTGTCAGAACCTTGATCAAATCAATTTGTCAGAAGGCATCCTGGGGAAAAAAACGTTTTTCCTGATGTTGTGCTCTCGTAGTTGGGTCCTCCTCGGCTTGGTTGGGTGCGCTATATGTCCTAAAATCCAGGACATTACCAAGGACTGCAAGAGCGCAGCCGGAAATCAAATCCATAAGACCCTGGAATGTTTGAACATTGGGCAGGTGTAAGTGCTCGTCATCTGAAGTTTTGATCAGGAAGTGAGATGAAAAACAAGCGCCGATAATACCGTTTGCACTGAAGGGATGCTGTAGTAATCCGAGTGCCCAGAAGACGACGATACGACGCAATAATTCACGAGAAGGATGATGAAAAGTGTTCGAGATGAAGTTACTAAGAATGAAGGTGTGCACCAGGCTTTCGACAGTTGCTTGCATTTGAGATGCACAATAGAAGTGACCGCCGTGGATTATTGTATTCTCGACACCATAGACATAGTGGGGTACACCTGGGCGCATTAAACTGTACAAAAATCAGACAGTAACAAAGAGAAATACGAAGAGAAATACAATTGATCCCCAGGTCTCAGGACCATTGCTTCCAAACCATACTGTGCATTTTTCGGAATTTTATCAAGCTGAAACCAGTCACCATTGGTGAACAAATTGGTACTCCAGAGGGGAAGGCCAGGAGATGGACGATATACAATCCACACCTTCTTTCCACACATAACCTGCACGAAAGTAGAGAAGCCATCACTGTCAATATGCAAGGACGTGAAAGTATGGGCTGTCGCTGCTAAACCCCACCGCACATGTTCTGTCGGATAAGGTGTAGTGACAGTTCCGCAGAACTGTTTTCCGCGAACATAATCCCATGCCACCATGTCAGTAGCATAGGAACAGCGATCCCATTGCGAATCCTTCCACATCGGAAAATCTAGGCCATTGAGGATTTTACCATTGGATCTTCCGTTCGTCAAAATATCCTGGGCATGGCCAGTGAGTGTGGCAGGCCGAGAGTTGGAAAGCGAGTAGTCTAATGCAAAACATCACTGAAATAGCAATCATAGGTAGTTTAGTTCATACCTTGAATGGATACCGGCCTGTCCAAGGAACACAATGTGCGTAACCCGGCTTCATCAAATTTCATGTTGGGATGTGGACAGCCTGTAATAAGGATGTGTTTGAAGCGCAGTCGTTCCTGAACCTGGGATGCTGACATGGCTCGAAATTCCTCATATGGCAAGATATCAAAGGCGGACATTTCGGGATCGACAATATGCAGCGGTTTACCATGACGATAAGTTGCTTCTACATGGTCGAAGAATTCCTTCACCTGATTGCCATGTTCAACGAACTGAAGCTTGTTGGTTACTTGGAAAAACTGGGAGAAAAAGCATAGCCTACATGAAATTCTGGGATGAACCGGTGCTCGGCTCCGCTTGCATCGAAAGCCCGTAGTTCTGAGTCGCATTTGATCCTACATACATCCTCTGTGAGTTCAAGATTTGGTTCCTCCTGCTTGATCTGGCAAACTGTTAAGTGCCGAAAAGGAAGAATGAAATATGCTTACAAGGTCTTTGACCAAACTAGGCTCCCAGAGGGAGGCATACAGATCGACATCAGTAACTTCATGCGACTCCGAGTTTGAATCCGAATTCTCCCCATCATCAGATGGGCTCAACACAATGCGACGACGTTTTACTGGACGATTGACCGAATCAGGGATATCTTCACCATGCTGTCGAGAGGCACTTCGATTACGAGTGCGTCTCCCATCCATCGGGTAGTTGTTGAGCGAAGGAGACGCTGTCCGACCAGCACCAGGATGTTGAGTGTGCCGTCCCCCATTCCGGTCAATCCCCATAGCATCCACTTGCATATCATCGTCATCACTGGCTGAATTTGAATCTGATGGAGATGAAGAACGCCCAGCATCAGGACCTTGAACGTCTTGTCCGCCAGCCCGTTCCGTCCACATATCATCCACTTGCATATCATCATCATTACCGGCAAGAGAATCGTTGTCGCGGTTTTCGCGCTCATCATTTGGACCTTGATCATCACGTGGCGGACGACGAGATGGACTGTGAATGGCTCCTGCATTCTGTGACATCTCTTCGGAATCGACCTGGCTAACACCATCTTCCCCAGCCGAGTCGTCACGGGGGGGAGCTACCTTATGACCAGCACCTGCTGCCTTAGATCTTTCTTCTAAGCTTTTTTCCCCCCGTGCAGTCATTGGCGGTGACTCATCACGGGGTGCCGAGGAAGTGGGAGCGAGTGGAGAAGAGAATACTGGGGAAGAAGCTTCCCTAGGAGGTTCAGGAGCCTCTTTCCTTTGTGCATGTCTCGCAGCATCATCACTGGCAATGCCAGAAGGTGTAGATATCAAATGCGATCGGCCAGGCAAAGCGATCACAGGATCAGGCATAATCAGTGGACTAGGTCCTAGCGTACAGGAAAAGGTTTAGCGAAAAGTTGGTTTTCGGGAAATACACTTGCCAAGTGAGAACCATGTTCGGTCAGAATCGTTGGACAAAGCTTTTTCGATTTGATTCCAAGGCAACTGATCGGAGAGACGCTGAAGAAGGTCGAGAGGATCGAGTAATCCTGATGCGAGGGAAAAAAGAGTTCTCCAAATGGCCGTCTCAACGTCGAGAATAATCTTGGGTTTCTTATTGCCAAGAGATTGACTAATACTGAGCATCGTGTGTCGGTTGTAAGATTTCTTGAAAAGTTGAACGGGTAACAGAAGATAGATAGGGGAAATGAGCAATGCCAGATGGAGTGGTGCACGCATACACGACACGCCATCTGCAGATCCATGTGACGCTGAAATTCCGGCCAGAAGGGTGGTCAAGTCTTTGACATCGTCCTGATCAGCGGCAGAAAGGTCATTTCTGTGATTGACTAAGATCAAAACGAGTAGAAAGGAAATGAAACTGACGTATGAACCACGCTGGATATATCATCAGGTAAATCTGGGCATACATCAGTTGGAAAACGAATGTCCTTCATGCATGCAAGATGCATTGCGGCAAAGAGGAAATTGGCTTCGATGGAAGCGTAACTTTTCGTGTTATTGTTGCGCGCAATGAAGCGAAGGAGGCGGAAGGCTGGACTACGATCGTAGGGGTGTGCCGAAAGTGCAACTGGTTGCTTGGCTTTACTGAGGATCTTCTGAAAATTCAGCAACATATCGGGCCAGTTGCCGAGCTTGTCGAGGCCCTGCACCAAATTCAGCTAACAAAAAATGACGATGAAAACGGACTTACTCGGAACTTCGCACTTACTACATGATATGAACCTCTTTCGACGCTCCCAGCATGGCTGCCTCCACCCAACAAACCCAGTACATCCACCAAACGATAAGCGCATACCACGGAACAGAGTTTTGAAAACTCATTCGCATTTGGTGCTCTCGGGGTGGCCGGAACGATTGCTGATGACCCAGTGAACTGTTCATTGAATAATATGCCCAAGCTACGTTGGAGTTTCAGAATGGGTTCCTGGCCACAGAACTGATTGAAGAGTACGGATTCGTATTTCCGGAGGGACTGTACAAAAGTCTACAAAGGAATGTTAATCGAATATATATATATAATGAATAAGCTTACGAGGAAATCCTTGTCATGATCTATGGCTTCAGAAAAGTCTTCTTCATAAATGACGGTTGAATACCACGGAAATGCAGCCAAAGTGCGCGATATCATGCGCTTGGGCGTCATAGCGACTGTTGCAGGGGTCAGAAAGGTGTAAGATGGGGAAATAGGGAACGTACAGGACGACATGATGGCTGACATGGTGAAAAGGAAACGCTCAGAATCAATCCAAAAAGTAAAAAACAGGATTCCCACGCCAACAAAGTCATGTGTCCGATGCGCACAGACCAAGTGTAGACTTAGCTAAGGTCACCGATAGGCAGTTCATTTCGCAGTTTTGCATTTCTTTGTTGATGATTTGGCTTTGTAGAGTGAGGCCGATGTGATTTGGATGGTAACACCAGGCGATATCAATCGATCGCTAAAATTACCGAACCGACGGCCCGCATTGATGACATAATATTCTGACGTCCCCGACCGACTGGTCGGTCACTCGACGGCAAAGGCCGAATTCATAATCATATGACGTCAGTGGTCGACTGGTCGGTCACCTCGGCAAATGCCGACATTTTATTACGCTACAATGTCCTACCTGTTCTCTCTGATGTGTGCAATCAGTGATTCAATTCTCTAGGATATTTTACTTGGTCAGAAAATACGCAGTCAAACGGCCACTCTCGAGGGTATGTCATACAAAAACAAACGGCTGACATTTATCTCCAGCCATCCCAACTTCTCCGTCCTTCAGTAACCCCCCGCCATCGTCCTCATTTCCAAACGTGCGCTGACCATAACTGTCATCATGATCTGAGATATTAAATTGAGTACAGTCTTTCGGCAGTCCTAGAGGGTCGTGTTAAATGCAGCAACAAGTTGAATTGCGCTAACGAATTGCTGTCTGTCTCATATGTGGCCGGGACTAAGTTTCCACAAAAACCAGGACAAGTGGGCAGCACATGTGGGCAGGAAGGAAAATGGTGCGAAGAATAGAAAAATGTCCCGGAATCACATCATTTCCCATCCGCTGGCGCATCATCGAATGATGTACAGCAATAGATCTTCTCAATTTCTAATTCACTGAAATTCACAGTCCACGTTGCAAATATGCCCAGGCTTTACTGCAAATTTGCGCGAATAAGAAAATTGCGAATTTTGCACCTGCAGATCATGATATCATGTTTAATCACGTGGCACAATTATAGAAGACACCGCTGAAAGAGGAAATTCTTTGTCAGTCTTGCAATCTACACCCACAACCTCATCTACACCTCTTCCTCTTTGCTGCCCACTATCTCATGGATCACCAGAACGCCTCTGCCGTGGCAGCACCCAGATCGTGGTCGGAACAGGAAATCTCCGACCTTGTTGATTATTGCAGCGAATCAGGCGGATACTATGCTGATATTTATGTCGATCTGGCTACCTATCTGGCGACAAAGCATGTTGGTGAAAAAAGAGATCCTGCAGAGATTCCATGGATGATACGTTATGTAAGAATTGCTTGATATTGATCTTTATGTTGACTTACAATATTTTAGCTTTTGGGAATTGTTCACACCATTGATCAATATAATATAATGTTTGGGAACGGCCCAAAGCATGATAAGATCTTGATTACCCCCAGTGATGAAGCACGTTATCGGTCGTACTTGGTAGCACCCGAGGCGCAGGTTTTTTTCTTCTTTTTTTTAAACTGATTATATCTCATTACGATTAAAGGATGTTGATACTCTTCAGGCATATCGTAACACCTCGTTCCCACATTATTACAAACTAAAGGCACTGCGGGAGTGGCCAACTCATGTCGTTGGATCTCACCTTCCTAGTCAACCACAATCGGAACCATCCCAGCCGATTGTCGGAACACCGCAGGCCTTTCCGCCGTCTGCCTACAATCCACAACGTCCTGATTTCGATCCTGCGTCCATGCCTCCTCCCCCCATCCATTCTACACCCCAGGCTCTTCCACCTTCTACGTACCACCCAGGACGTCCTCCCTTTGGCGATCATTCGGCCATGCCTCCCCCCATCCATGCTACACCGCGGGCTCTTCCATATTCTATGTACCACCCAGAAGGTCCTCCTTTTGGCGATCATTTGTCCATGCCTCCCCCCACCCATGCTACACCGCAGGCTCTTCAATCTTCTACGTATCACCCAGAACGCCCTGCTTTTCGCGATCATTCGTCCATCCCCCCCACCGTGCATCCGAGTCCAATGCAGGCTGTCCCGTTCTCTGCGTTTATCTACGAGGCCGAATGTCCTGCGCCTCCCCCCACGCAATCGTCGGCATCTCGTGATATCTTCCAATCGTATCGCAGCCAGCAGCAACCAAATGTTCCCCCTGTTTCTTTACAGTGGATGCCTGTCCAGCAATCTGCTGATATCCTAAAACCACTAGAACGTCGATCCGCCCCAGCCACCCCGTTTCCCTCGCAACGTCCGGCATCCTCTCATACTGTGGGAAGCCGACGGCCTGACAATCCCGACCAAATGCCCCTCGGGTTGGAATCTCATCCCCGTCCACCCAGATTGCCCAAGCGCAAGCGTACATTTGACAGGTCTGCGCTCGACGATGGCGAATCTGCGGCCCTCGCAGACATGGCGAAAGTTATGGAAGTGGTGGATCACTTGATCCAGAGAATACAAACGAGTCACAACTTTACCAAGGTTACAGAGGACGCGACGAAGCTTATCATTGCGGATGAATCTCTGACGGAAGATCAACGGGCTACCCTTTGCATTTATTATGGGAAAAGTATTCCAGAAGCAGCTACTTTGGCGTTCATGGACTATCCTCTTCGTCATTTGGTTTTTAAAAAAATCCTTGGCATCTGATCATTGCAATACAGAGATGATCCAGGCTGTTGAAGACCCTGCACTCTCTTCTCCCGCGCCACCTCTTTCTACGCCCACGCCTGCCACAAAGCGTCAGTGCTCGGAGAATCACTCGGCAGGACAGCAATCCTCTACATTCAATTCGGAGGTTGTAATACTGATACACGTTCCAATATCTACCCGTGAAATGTAACTTGAATCTTGCCCCTTATATATTACCACCCTCAGACACGACGGGATTTTTCTTTAGTTAAAGCCGCCAGCTCCTCAGTGACACTGAAGCGCCAGGCGGTTACTGGTGAACAAGGAACCGCATGTTGCGGCAACAGCTGATAGTGATAACATCTACGTACTACTCGCATCTCCACAACCACCGTTCCTACTCAATTAGTACCTGTTGAAGTCGGGCAATATTCTGTGCATGGGCATCCGCTGTTGCATGGTTTTACATAACGAAGGCACATCCAGGAAATCCCGCTGGGGGCGGTGGCTGTGGGGACGCGCGTGAGTGCAAGGAATTTTGCCACCTAAAAGGTGGATATATAATAGATTACTCAAGGCCATAAATTCTATATATATACCATTTCTTCCTCCAGGGCTTTTATTGAAAAATGATAACCATGGCTGGATTGGCTGGGTAGCTTCTGTTCAGCAGAGGGGATGGAGGAGCCATCTTTTGGAGGGCTCATTAAAAAGGAAATTTGTCGTAGTCAATGGTACGTCTTTCTGCACTACTGCAAGATCCAGAAAATCGGCTCCCTGACGAATATAACAATATGCTATGCCAATAATAATACCAGAAATTATATCCAGCTGAACAAAAGTGGCTGAGTAATTGGGCATGGAAGTAGGGGTCTGCATTCGTTCACCCTCGTTCATCCTTTTTTCCTTTTCCAACATCCTCTTTTTCGCGGCCGCGTTTCGCTGCCGTTCCCTTTCTTTCCTTTTTTTCTCGATGGCTGATTCGAGGTCAGCAGGGAGGGGTTCTCCCTTTGCTTCTAACTCATTTGCGGCGGAAATAAGTTCCTTTTGACGCTCACTGCGTCGCTTTTCAACCATAGTTACCCACAAGAAAAAGGCGCACTGACCGGTACTCCCTGTTCGACTCCGCATGGCTTTTCTTCACCTTTCCAGATGAAGAAACGGGTTCAGGGCGGCGTTCTGTCGCGGACGATGATTCGTGAATGCGTCCTGAAGGGAAATCTCTACGACGCGTTCGCCTGGTGAGCCCGCGTTTAGATGAATGAACGACTGACTCAAATTCTACGTTAACCTCTTGGTTTACACGTCTCCTTTTTTTCGGTGGAGAGAGAGTGTCCCCTTCACTCTGTGTTAAAGAATCGCCATATAAAGGTTGTTCCATAACGCGTGGACACGCTAATAAACATGCAACACGCTAATAAACATGCATCACGCCAATAAACATGCATCACGCCAATAAACATGCATCACGAGACGTCACAAACATCCCGCGACAAACATCCCGCGACATCCCGCGACAGACATCCCGCGACATCCCGCGACATCCCGCGACATCATCCCACGACACCAGCGCTGCTTCTGGAAAAAATAGAAGATCTTTGTATGTTATCCCTGTAGAAATATTTTGTCTTGAAATTGCTGCGTGTGATGGCTGTATAGCAGAGAGAAGCTGGAGGATGAGATGAAGAGCTTGATCATTAAATATTTGATTCCCAGCTATTATCTTCTGTATGCAAAAATACCTATTCATTTCCCACTCACGAACCTGCACTCCTCAAACATCGTCACAGTAAAAAAATCATTTTCGCACGTGAATAATAGGAAAAGCTGAGGTATGCATGGTCAGGCACGCGCACGCAGTGGCTTTATGAAAAACGGATGCCCAAAATCTACGAACGCTTACGCTTACGATCGAGGCGAGGGCCAGATCGTCTTCAGCTACGAACGCTTTCAAAACCTTCGGGTTTCGATTTCTTCGCAAGGAAACAGTTGGACCCAAGATGCAATCTGACCTTTTCATGCTGCGGTACACATCCATGAGCTGTTCTTTTATTCTCACCAATTCCTTTTTAGCTATACCGATCAACGGCTGAACCATTCATCATCGTAGAACGTGATATAGGCTCCAGGGAAAGGAGATAGATCAAGGATCCGGCCTATGAGGGGTCATATCTACTTTGTTTGGCTGTGGGAATGCTCACGTGGTCACGCGCGCAAAAAAAATTTCTTATGCAAACGACTGTATTCACTTTCTACAGCCCCGCGCTCAACACATAGGCCTCGACGCGGACGCACCCAACAAGGTAAGCTTTGAACCCGCTGGCACTCATTACTTGCTTCCTCCCCCAACGCTACGCGCTTATCCGTACCAATTTACCAAGAGAGCCACGGTTTAAGGAATCCTCGAGCCCGGGAATACACTTACCTCAGTGCACTTATAACTTTTGGTCCTTTTTGCCCCACCATTTCTCAAGTAAACCGCGATGAAGAGTAAAACACATGCGCTGATATACCCACTCTCTAGGTCCGGCCCAAATGTGGGAAGCCCACGCCATTGCCGTCGCAAACCAAACCTTCGACCTTGAAAATGCCATTCGTGAAGCGATGGAAGAAAGGGAGGTCGACGACCTTTTCAGCTTGTCACCCTTGTCGTCGCCCGAAATAACCCCACCGTCCTCACCGCGCCTTTCAACACTCGACATAGGCCTGGCACCTCCGGTAACCCCGTCGAGCACGCCAACCCAGCTTCCAGTCCTCGAGGATCTTGAGAGGGCCAGTCCAGCAAATCGGTTAACAAGTCGGAAGCGGCGCAAGAAAGAGCAGGGGCATGACCATCGACGGAAGAAGCGCCGTGAAGAGAGGGAAAAAGATGGCTGCCCCAAAGCTCGAGAGGCAACGCGTCAAAAGTACGGTAATTTGGCGGTCCCACAGTTCACTGCTGCGAACCTGCAAGCAGCTCCAGTGGTCAAAACCGGCTACACCGCTCCTAACCGCCTCAAGAAGGAGAAACCGGCCACCTTGGCGGTACCAGGGCATCAAACCTGCTACACCACCCTAGACCGCAGCAAAATAGAGAAAAGGGTCTACACGCTTGAAGAAGTGGTTGGGGTTCGCTCCGCTTGGGGTCTAAAGTTGCAAAAATGGGATGGAAAGTGAGTCTACTCATTGGTTCACGGTTGACCTGCGCTGAGCAACCGTGAAGGACACCCATGCCCATTTACGACCTAGCGGGACGCATTGTTGCGTTGTTCGCCGGCCGACCTGACGACCATAACTGGCCAAGGTTGCAGGCGCAGGCTGCGAAAGAACTGGAGGAAGCCCGGCATCGCACACACCAGACAGATGCCACCCATCGTCGTGGAGACTTTTCCACATTGCGTTGCGGCGTGAGCCATGGTGGCGGTCGGACTCGCCCCATGAACTTTTGCAACAGTAAACAGACTGCTAATGTATTGAATGAGCTCAACAACTCTGAGCCATTTGTCCGCCTTGCTGGTTTTGGCTCATGTGCGTACCCTCCCTTATGTGGATGGGGGTTTAACTGATTTCTTGAAGCGGTTTTTGCAACATGGGCCCCTTCCCTTTATGCCTACTACGAAGAGATGCTTGGCCAGCTCTTTGTGCATGATCCGACGCTCCGCCGTGCTTTTGAGAAAACCATTTTCACCGCCACCACCTATAACCTGGGCCCCAAAACGGCTTGTGAACCCCACCTCGATTCTGGCAACCTTGCCTTTGGGTGGTGCGCCATTAGTGCTCTTGGGGATTTCGACTTTACGAAAGGTGGCCACCTGATTCTTTGGGAGCTTGGGCTTGTCGTAGAATTCCCCCCTGGTTCCACGGCCCTCATACCCTCTGCTCTTGTCACCCACTCCAATACTGCCATTTCAGCCACGGAAAACAGATACTCTTTCACCCAGTATGCAGCAGGCGCCCTGTTTCAATGGGTCGACCACGATTTCCAGACGGTTGAAAACTACCGTGCCACCCACTCACCACATGCTTTGCAGGAGTTGGATGCCGCCAATAAAAACCGCTGGGAACATGGACTCGCCCTGCTGCCACGCATACCCTCAGTTTGCCTTCGTTAAATGTGTAGATTTCATGTTATAAAGGTTTCTCTATCAATATTAGCTTGATTACTGCTGTCTCTCAGATCATAGTCCCCCCATGGCCAAGTGGGAATAATCCAGAACAAAAACATGGTTCAAGTATTAAGTTGTTTGAAGGAATGGTTAAACTGGGATACCTAAAATATGGAGAGAACCTTGTCACTGATGATTTCCGGCGGTATTTGGCCATCCCATCCTACTTAACGTTCTAGGCACTTGCCTACCACGACACCCCCAAGCCCATGACTTAAAGGCCTGAGACACAATCCCTCCACATGTCACTGAATTAAAGTACGTAGCACATGAGGAAGCAGAGGTCAGTCTACTACATGACACCCATCCAATTGCAAAGAGACTATGAACTTGAAACTGTCACCTATTATCACTTCAATGTTGTCGGCACCAACAATATGTTCTATTCTAGATATAGTAGCGGTTATTGGTTGCAATCAGAAACCCCTATTAATTTAGATAAAATGTGCAACGCTTCTGGTGAAATTACACTAAGTAGTATCACTTCTGCGCTTTTCATTCCTCATACTACCATTAGTAGTAACCATTGTCGACTTTATCACATAAACCTCAGGATAGGAGTGGGAAGAATAAACGGTTGTGGGCATTGCCGCCCGTCGGCCTTACAGTGAGATTATCTTAACGAGTTCTTCGGAACGGAGGCAGAGATAAGGGAAAGAGGACACGAGATCGACTCCGCCCACTACCTGAACCACAAAAAGAGAATATACAATAAAAACGTGAATTAAATTACATCTACCCGACAGAAGACCCAGCCACTTGGATCAAGGCAGGCAAGGGGGAAAATGGAAAAGGAAGCAGACCACGGAACCAATCCACAGACACAAGGAAATAGAAGAGGTGTGATGAAACCGGGCAGGGAACGGAGGACAGATGCGGTGGGGAAACGGAGACACAGGCATAGTAGGCGGAACGGGGCCAGAACGAGCTAGAAGGCCACCTGTCAACACGAACCAGGGAACCACAAAGACGATCGATGAGCTCTTTTGCGCCTCAACGGCCAGGAAACCGACGAAGGTGGGCTTAAATTGGAGCGAGGAAGTTGAACACTAAGAACAAGTTAAGCATCGCGCACAAGAACATCACGGGCCGTTGGAATATAAAGCCGCGCTTACATAAAATTAACAACTTGACCCATCTTCAAAGCTTCGCGTCTCGAACGTTACCACATGATGCCTCCATGCAAGTTTGATATTGTCCTTCTCGTCCTAGGTAAGAGATTTCCAATAATGGGTTGTCTCTGTCACTGAGAATCGATAGTCGTCGTTTTGGTCGTCCTAGTCGTCGGTTTTGGCGTTGCGATAATAGTGAAGATTGACAGAACACAGTGCAAGCATAACGTAGATGTCGAAGGCAGTCGTTTTCGAGCGGATCACAGATGTGCATAATTGTTTGCCTAATGTCGGATTCACATTGACCCGCAGCTACAGCTTTAAACGAGTATACAATGTTTAAGAATATAGAAGCTATTACCGTGTATGGTGGAGGTAAGTCCTTTTCAAAATGCTGTAGATGGGATATTAATGATTTAATTTAATTTTGCTTGTCTCTAACCCCTGGTCACCAATTTAACCGCTGCTTAAAATCTTAATCAAATAATACATATACACCTTGACATATATAAATGGAACAAGTTTTCAACCAAGTCGTCAAACATAAGTGCAAATGCTGCTAGGCGCACGTCTTGATGATCGGAGATGAACTATATAAGCAGATATAAATGTGAATGATGATGGTGGCGGTGTTAGTTCCATCAATTTCTTGTTTTAGAAACATTCGGAGTTGAAAACTCTGCATAGCTTTTCTTCTTCCCACGTGAGATGTCCCAAAGATTTATCATGATAGACAGACTTAGGTGCTCCGCACGGCCTAGATTTTGTTGCACTACGTTGTGTTACATAGGAAAATTGTCAGGTCTCACCCATTTTGACTTCATGGGAACGACCTTACAAGCTACAATTCCATGATGAATAAAAATAACTTGAGTGCACTGTGTGCTCATAAGGCCACATTCTATGCTATACACGAAGCGAAAACACTGGTCTACAGAACACGAAAAAAAAAGAGTAGCCAAGTAAATCGACAGAAGAGTTCTTGGATGAACGAAGGGTATCCACTAAAGTGTCAGGGCATGAGGCACCAAATAATTATAACTTCGTGAGATGGGCTTTAGCAGGTCCATGTGATCAGAACAGATCGCAGCCAGCTGGAAAGATGTGGAATTCATCGAGAGCCTGAAAACATATGACTGTAAGCGTTTAAACTTTAGACAGAGGCAGGGAGCGTAGAGGATATTTCTTGTTGACGACAACTCCGCAGCAGAGGTCGGGGGACAATTGCCCACCTGGACGCAGTCTCTCCAAGCAGCATAAAGCAACATGACAAAGCTGTTTGCTTCTGGGCTAGGTCACGGTTCCATCTGCTCTGACATGCAGGTTCTGGTTTTTGATTCCAAGGACGCCGCGAATGCTGTCTGCCCAAGCAACATATGTCTGGTCGAAGGCTGAAGGACAACCATTCGGTAAGTTGTAGCTCCGAGGAGTGCGCTCCCTGCAACCTCCCCAAACCCATGGCCATGCAAGTCCCAATCAGTGGGGTAGTTGCGGAGTAGTCCTGTATCCATGGGGGCATTTGAGGCGCCATCGATGATCCCGTATCGAGTAAGCGTGTCGATTGCGGTGCTCTGCCACTGGTCATCCTCGATCCAATCGGACTTCATAACGGTGGCCAGGACCCGTGTCATCCCAGCAGCAGCCCAGCCATGTCCCGTTGACCAGAACCCCAGGTCTTGGCTCGTGGGCCCGACGATATGATGCCAGACACCTTTCCATGAGTCTGTTATGTTAGGTTTAAGTATTTGACGATATAGACCGCATTGCCTGACTGTTTCGTTGAGCAACTTCAGATTTTGTTTGACAACCACGATCGATCTCCCGATTTGCAAGCCAATTTGGGCGCTCCTTTCGTTAGCGCACGCTTCAGTATTTTCCAATAATACAGAAGGTCAAGACGCGACTTACCGAGGGTGTTCAAGTTGGATGCGCGGTTGTGCTGGTAAGGATGACAGAAAGGCGTGTGAAGATGCTCAGGGTTTGGCAGGCAAAGTTCAGACTTCGGGTAACCAGTTTCCCCAGTTTGCCGGTTTGAGTTGCAAGGACACTGGCGCGCTGCCGTGGCGAGACGCAAAGGACTTCAAAATTCAAAATTCGTCCAGCGGACAATCGTTCAAAAGGCTCTGGAAGGCGAACAAAAACCTTCGTTTTATATTATGGATCAGTGACACCAACGAGATTGCTTCACAAATCGGGTGCACAAGCACGAATATGAAGACGAAGTAAGCTAGCTATGAAGTAGTGACCACATAAAGTACATTTCTCAAATAGATCAGCCATCTCTGTACCCGATACTCCCTCACCGACCTGAAGACGGTCTATGACCTCCTGTTCCCGAATTAAGGGTCCCCCAAAATCGAGGGTCTGAACAGTAGACGGAGTAGCAGTAGCATTTCGGCGTCCTCGAATCCTAGTATAGGCTGTCGATGCAGGACGAGAGCGTACTATAGTAGCTCTCATACGCCGAGCCTCTTCATCCAGACGATCCCGATTGCGTTCACGAGCACCAAAGTCACTCGGGAAAAGACCTATGAACCAGAAAGTTGAGTTAATGAATAGAAGGATTGGATGGCAATTACCCTGTTCTGCAGGCGAGGAACCAGCTAGCTGGACGACCCCGCAGTGTTCTGATGCGTGTTCACCACAGTAACCTCGAAAGTACGGACCACGCTGCGTACTCTCAATAGACCGAAACTCTCTGCGGAGGCTATCCATGTCAGGAGTACCAGTGGCTACCGAAAAAATGAGTAGGTGTTCTGAAGACAAATGGAAAACCTACGAAGAGACGGAAGATGGTCATATTCGGACTCATAGACGGCGGTTTCGTAGACTCGACTTAGGTTGACTAAAAACGATAAGTACAGGCCGAATTAAATTGAAACATAAGCAACCTACTTCGAAAGCTGCATACAGATGGACGATCGTTACAGAATGCATAAATACTTCCACTTAGAGCTTCGACGATGCGGGTGGATCTGGAACCACCAAAAGTCAGGCTGCAGAAGCATGACCAATGGAGTCCCCGGTTTCGAAGCCACTCTCTTATTCTGTGAGGCAGAATCCGGCGGCCATGATATATTGGCCTAAATGTGAAGATAGATTATAGCAAATAAGCAAATCGAGAATACTTACCACGCAATAACTACATATTCTCCAGCAGACGGGCTGAACACGACCAGTTCTGTACTCTGCGACTGGAAAAAGGTGCAGTCGTCATAGGGTGTTGTAAGAAAATCAGGAACTTGCCTCCTGATAAACGACATCAGGGTGCTCAAAATGGGCACAAAACGGAGGGAGACACAAGGAAAGAATTTGACGCATATAAAACCTACGACGGAAGTTTCGAGAACGGCTCATTTCGAGATTAGAGTTCGTGACACAGACGGAGCAACTGGCATCGGATGGGGGTGAAGACCCGAAGTCTTGGATGAGTGGAACACATGTTTGACCGTGACGTTATGGCATTTCCGAACTGAGAACACTTTCAAAAGTAGAAACCTGACGTTATGCCAGCATTTCCAAATTTAGAAACTCACTGACACTTTCCAGAAACAGTGACTCCCAAAAAATTTCGACAACCCCGAGTTCACTGGGCAACCTCCTTTTGGAATTCAAATTAAGTAGTAGCCAAATCAGTAGACGCATTTAGACTCGTGACCAGCCGCCAAAATGAGATACCCCTCGATTTGACGACTGGAAAACCGGGACTTCCCGTGAGTGAGTGAGCGTTACGAGGTTCGGACATTTCCGACCATTCCCAAAAAAGCAGCTCATCCTAATGAGGAAGGTCAAATTTGGCTGAGCGCAATGACATTTCTCTCCACCTCGTCTACCATGGTGCCGAGACCAACCTTCAAAGACAAGTCTCAAAGAGCGACTGCAAAACGGCTTTCCATGAAGTCTGAAATACTTGCAGGAAGTGAAGCAGACTCGGAAAGGCTAAACAAATTTACAACAGCAAAACGAGACGGTTTCAACAGCTCAGTTGTTCAAAGGTCATATCTCTGCAACTTGAATCTCAATTTTAAGAAGAGGTTATTATTTATGATGTACAAACGAAGGTAAAAGGGAAAGGAACGACAAGAGGCAGGCCATGGTCGATGTGCTCGGCCAAATTTTGACCTTCCTCATTAGGACGACCTGCTTTTTGGGGAAGGGTCGGCGATAGCCGACAATCGTAACGCTCACTCACCCACGGGAAGTCCCGGTTTACAGGTCGTCAAATCGAGAGTCATCTCTTTTTGGCGGCCTGTCACAGGTCTAAGACGCATTTTGCCAAGTCAATATGCATATGACCAACTTTGCTTTCGGCGTGTAAAAAGCATCCGGAGATCAAGACAATACTAGTAGGGGCTAGCTGAACAATCGTTGCGATCTTGGATCCTACTCGACGCCTGAACCCAAAAAGGATACCCGGACGTAAATGTAAGGTCTAAACCGACCTAAACGAAAGTCACGAAGGCAACGCGGCCTAGGCCATCCCTTCGAGCGTGTCACTCGTGATTATGAAATGGCTGACTTATGGGGCTTCACCATTTGAAAAGGATTACTAAGTATAGTAGTTTCGAATACATTATTGCAATCCACAAGCTTTTACACCAATGCGCATTCGATCAATGAGGGAGAGAAATCACTGAATTATTTTATACAAAGATGCCAAGTAGAAGGGTACGAGTACGCGGTAATCGTAACGAAAAGAGTCAGTGAAAAAAAGTCTCGTCACAACAAGAATCTCCGACCGCGGTCGCCACTGAATCATTAGCCCACTGAGTGTTTTCGTTGTGAGGTGTGGTAGGTCCCTGAACAAGGCAAGGTGTAAGTGGGAAAGCGCCAGGCATGGGAAGATAACCCGAACTCGAGGAACGCGGAGACGGGAAAACGCATTTGCGTTGTCGTTGTGCTGGAGTCGGAGGTGAGGGGTCCGGACTCCCATGGGCCTGGGCAAAGGGCGGACTGGCCTCGTCAACTTGGTAGGAAGCCGGGAGCACGCGGTCCAGTTCTTCGTCGGAATCGAATACAATGACTACGCGACGGGTAGGAGCACCGTCGCGACTTTCGTCCTCCGATTCGGACGAAACCTCAACGACTTTCTTGGAACTCGCTTGGAGGGTGGACGTCTGAGTAGATTTGGAGTGATACGTCAACTCCAGGCTCGATTTTACTTCCTTAAGTGCCTCCACGATGATTTCGTATCGACGGCGCCTTGCGAGTGCAGCTCGGTCGGCGGTGGGGCACCCGGCGGGGTTATTGGCTATTCGAAAAGGTGAGCAGCCAATGTGATGGGAAAAAAAAAAGTAACATACTGAGAGTCGAAGCCATGCTGGCAGGCTTGGGGTTGATGCGTGATGTTCCATAAGGTTTATAGTAATTCGAGAGATCTGGGTCAGATCTGAGAGGAAGGTCGGCGCGGCCATCAGAACCGTTTGAGAATTAAACAGTAAACAGTAGAACACACAAACCGGTTCGAAACGACGTGTTGGAACCGCTATTAATCCCGGTAGGGCCTTTAAATGCATCTCCCAGGCTGTCCTCGCAACCGAACAAATCATTTTGCGGTACGTCAATTGAGGCTTGAGTTCCTACCATATTCTTAATTTTTTCCTACAGAAGTAAGATGGTGAACCCTGGTGTTTTTCACGGACTCAGGAAGGACTTTTTGACCGGGGAGAAGGTGACTTACAGCAATGCCGTTGCAGGTGGCTACGAGAAAGACACTGTTGCGGATATTCACCGTCGCTTTTTCAAGCGTTTCCCAGTCGGTCTTCCGCTCAGCGAGGAGCCGTCGGCTGAGCACTTGGCATCCGTGAACGACGCAGACGCAGACCCTGACGCTGAGGAGCCAGACGAAACCGACTTGACCCCGGAGGAGCGTGCGATTGCAGGGTCCAAGCTGGAGGAGCGAGTGAAACTGATTATCCTTCGAAAGGGCGTACGTGCCAGTAATTGCTTGATTATGTTGGTAATCTAATCGCCTGTCTAGCAAATCAAAAGGTGGCTAGAATACCAGTACATGAAGGATCATGCCAACGCCGAAGGCGCCTCTAAAACCAAAGCCGACGATCCGTATCGAATCCTCTTGGGGCAGTTAACAGGGGCGTCCGATAAAGCCCCTCGACAGAAAACCGCGGTCAACATTTGGAGGAAATCGTGCACCCAAGAGATCGAGCAGGAAGTGACACTCCGCGCCAAAAGAGACAACGTAGACAAGAAGAAGTTGGCTCCAGTGCGCGAAAAGGTGGCGAAGGAGATGTTTGAAAAGTTGAGTTTGGGGGACAAAGACAAATGGACCAAGCAGGCGAAGGAAGACCACGAGGCCGAAATCAAGGAGTGGAAATTCAAACAAGAGACAACATCACCCCTTTCCACGAGTCCTGCAGATCGCCAGAGGTGCGCAAGTCTCTTTCTTCTCTGTGCCGCTATCTGAAGATTTCAACAGGTGTATTCAAAATTTGACCTGCTTTGTGCAACCAATTTTGGATGGCATTTGTGCCGCTACTGGGTGGAAGGCATCTCTAATCGCAGGAGGTCCTGAGCCTGCCCATGGCGGCAGGCTCAATATTATCAGGTGTGTAAAGTTTCCTTCACCTGTTCACGATTATTAACACATTATAGCATTCATTCTGGTGTTACAAGTGGGGATGTGCAAATGAACTTCGGTCGAGCAGAGCAGGCGCGTTACAAGAAATATATCTTCCCAATTTTCGGTGATTTCCTCCGAAAATGCTACAGTATGTCAATTCTATTCTTTTCCAATACCATTTTTAAAGATTTGGCCAGCCCCAGAAGAGTGTCGTGCATCTGCCTTGCCGGCTGAAGAAGACCTAGAAGGCATGGACTTAGAAGATGTCAATGACTCTATACCCAGATATCCCGGTGGTCCCGTTCGTGAATTCGTAGCCCCTTATCCGTCAACTTCCGCTGGGGATCCCGATCTTTTTGCACAGAATTTGCCGCCTCCCGATGTCGATACCACCAGTGGATATGGGCCTCGTCGTAGCACGCGCGTCCTTACCCCATCGCCATCTCCTGCCGTGTCGCCTCTGAATCCACCCTCTGCTTCTACTGTGACTACAGACAACCCCTTCCCTTATCTGGTCGACGAGCTACCCGATCTTCGTTGTGATGGTAGACAAGATAAAGGCTCCGTATCAGTTGTACCCGCCATTACTTCCAATTCGACCGTAGCAATGCAACCGAGGTTGAAAGCCACTGCCCAACGGGCGGGATCGAGGCAAGGGCTGGGAGTTCAAGTCCCAGACGCAGGGCTCGCCTCTGTTAACACAGTGAACGGTGCTGCACGACGTGAGCAGCTCAAACGAGCTCATCACGAAACTTTTGGTACGGATGAAGACGATCAACTAGAACCACGGGTGTCGCAGCGCAAGCGTGCTCCAGCTCAAGATTCCAAAGCAACCGCCGTTGTGAATAAGTCAAAGTTGTTGAAGCAGCCGAGTCGACATACGAAAGGGGCCAGTCTTTCTTCAGCGCCCCCTCTATTTGCAGCACCTCCTTGGTTTTTGAGTGTCCGCAAATTGTTTTCGGGTCAAGGACTGGGGAAAGAGTGGGATGAACTTATTTCAATGTGGGCAACGTTTGAGGCAAAGGAGGGTTACAAAGAACTTGGTCGCCCCACAGCTTCGGGAAGACCTGAAGTTGTCTCCCAATGGATTTCTCGTGCGCGGTCTGTGACTTGGCGACCCAACATCTTGGACGTCAAAGGCTACGAAGCGAAATACAACGAGTGGTGGAAGCGCCTCCAACCGGATTGGCGCGTCGTCAATGGTCGGGTGGATGTGAACCTGACTCGGGGTAATTGGGAGTCATTGAGGATGCCGGGTTTGAATGGCTTCCTGAGCATAATTTCCGCCTTATTTTATTGGGGGTTGGCCGTACAAGGAAAGGCGACCCATCATAAGGCCTGGCTGTCTGCTGTACAAGATTGTCATCTTGTCATTTCCTTGCTCTCTGTTTGATGTATTCTTTATGCTTTTCCAGTTATTTTCCTAGCCCTAACCCCATGGCATGTCACATGTAAGCCAGAAAATATGTCGGAGTATCAAATACACAATGGACCCGTTTAACGACCTTCAAGACCTCGCTTTGCATGTACTTCTCTTTTCTGCCCTCTGCTGTATTTCAATTATTAAGCATACCATACGCAAATCTCGGCCGTCTCAGAATGACCCTCTCAACTCTCCTTTGGCACCAAACAACGAGTGGTCGGAACAGGAGATTTCCGACCTTGTCGATTATCTCTTCCATCATCTGAGCACGGATCCTGGAGGCAGTTTCCAGCCTGGAACTTATGAGAATCTTGCTATCCATCTGGCTCAAAGACATCCTGATCACAACAGGACTGTTGAAGCAATCCGATCTAAATTTAATTCTGTAAGAATTTTTTGGATATCGAACTATATGTGGGCTTATAACATTGTAGCTTAAGGAAACTGTTACCACCATTGATCATTACAACAAGATCTTTGGGAACAGCCCAAAGCACGATAACATTTTGATTACTCCAGTTGACCAAGAGGCATTGGATTCACATCTCAAAAGCGCGCAGGGCAAGGTGATTTTTTATTTTTTATTTTCTATTTTTTACTGATTATATCTCATCGCGAATGAAGGCGCTTAGGGCTCTTATGTTATACTGCAACAATCCATTTCCTCATTACCACAAATTAAAGGTCCTGATGGGCCAAGTGGCTGGGAGCAGTGAAGCGGAACACCGTTCCAACATTGCGAATGCGGTGCAATGTATGGAAGGCCTTGTCATCGGATCTCACTCCCCCACTACTCAGCTTCCGAGTCAACCACCACAGGCTTTATCGGAATCTGCGTGGTCTGGTAACACAGTATCATTTGCTCCCTCGACACCGTCGACTCTTAAAACACCATCCACGCAATTATTTCAATCGCAGGCCCTTTTGTCCTGCGGTTTCGAGCCAGAACGTCAAGCTTTTCGTGATCATTCTCCGATGCCCCCCTTGCGTCCGTCGTCGGCATCAAATCACGGCAAGCCTCAATCTGCTCCAGCCACTCCCTTATCAACGTTTCCCTCTCAGCAACATCCGGCATCCTCTCATGCTTCGGGAAGGCCCGTCGGATTGGAACCTCATCCCCGTAACCACCAATCATCCACATTGTCCACGCGTGGGCTTAAGGGAAACGACCCTGCGATCGACGATGACTCCTCTCACCTGTTTCCTGAAATCGAAGGGGCTTCATCTATGGCGCTCGTAGGTGTCGCGGGTGCCATGAATCATTTGGTGTCCAATATTCGACCTCCTTACGAAACTACAAAGGAAGCAATGGAGTTTGTTGCGGCAGAGTGTTCTCTGTCAGAAGAGGAACAGACGATTCTTTGTATTTACTATGGGAAACATACGACGGAAGCAGCTGCTTTGTCGCTTATGGGAGGTAGTCTTCGTCGCGCAGTTTTCAGAAAAGTCCTTGAGGGGCTACCTTCTGATTTTTTGTATTGGGTTCAAGGATGAATAAATAAGCATTCCTGTCACTGTAATAAACACAAATGTACGACAGGGAAGGCGGTGGTCACCGGAAAATTCCGAAACAGGACACGTCGTCAAGTGTCTGAAGTCCTGACAACCTTACGGAGTCCTCTGCCCAAAAAGGGAAATCTTTTATTAATTATCTATTTAGGTACTCTCACATCGGGGTTTCCAACATTTAAAAGCCTTTTAAATTTGATAGCGGAAATACCTGAAAAATGAACAAACATTTAAAATGTCACATGGGATGCCAAATATTTTTTGCACTGGCAGTAATACTAATAGTTTTGTATTCCCAATAAAATATAATTTGCTAAATGAGATTGCATATTTTTTCTTCAGTCATCATTTGCACGAATTTTAAAAGCTGAAATTTCCATATCTTTAGAAAAAATTACAATACCTTTACTATAAAATTTGCCAACAAGTAGATTCAAAATTATAAGTATTCAATTTGCGAGAAAAAGAATCTTACAGTTTAGCTATTCAGAATTATTTAAAACAAGGTAATTCCCACTACCTTAGTAGTGGGTTTTAGGGGCCCAACTGACGTCATATGGTGCAACAGGCCTAAGCACCGCCTATTTTGTGCAGTGGCCAAATTGGTGGCGAAATTTTTTTGAATTTTGACATCGCATTGACCCATTTTCAGAGCATTGTAAAGCGTCCTAAAATGCCAAAAATGAACACTTTTACTCCAATTTGTCAATTCCTGACAAATTATCCAGCCAAATGTCGCATTTATAATAATTATATAAGCTGATGTGTCCATATGAACTAGGGCGACGCTCCGTCGCGGGACCTGCTGAAAAGCTTTCTTTGGAAGTAACGGCTTTCTGTGTTCTAGCTACACACATTATGTACAGTATATAGCAGTCGAGATTTTGGAGTAAGTAATTCCATGTCGTAGCTCGTGATTTGTTAGTCGGATGGGTTTATTGTTAAAGGCCATGATCGTCGTCAATCTGTCCACAGAAGGGGACGTCGCGAACGGTACACGAGGAACCATTACGGCCATCATCCTAGACCCAAGAGAACAGCGCTCGGAGCCCGATGAAGAAGGCGCCATCAGACTAGTGTACCCTCCAGCAATGATTCTATTCGAACCGGACGGGGGTTCACAAATACCATCAGCGTTTGTGGACGGAAGGGTCCAGCATGCCATAAACATACCAAAAGAGCAGATACCCCTGACTCCCTGCGCCACTAACTTCACGGTAACGATGCCTGACGGATCGAAACTGTCGATTGGACGACGACAGTACGCACTGACAGGAGGTTATGCGTTTATAGACATCAAGTCACAAGGACAAACAATCGAGTTGACCTTAGAAACACGCCTACAGGCAAAATATCACCTCAGTGCTTATGTTGCTCTATTGCGAAGCCGAGGACGAAACCATACGTTTGCTAAGCGACTTCGATGACACGCTATTCAGGACACATCCGAATGCCGATTTAGAGGCCGAGATGCAAAGGCTCAGTATTCTAGCTGCCAGACTATCGTAATGCCTCCCCATTAGACCACAAAGGCTAGTATGTAATAACAGACACCTGAATCAGACAATACACGTAGGACCTTAGCATTCATTGAAGTTTTTAGCAGATGGCGTAGATAGTGTCTCAGGTATGATGTAGGTTTCACCGGCAAGGTGTAGAATTATATTGTTTTACATATATACCGCTTTATATATTGCCTCTTATTAGGGTTGCGGAAAAAAGTCGGTGGGGTACATGTAAGTAAGTATATTACAAAATTTAAATTTCCCTGATGTAAATAATGTAAATTACATCGTAAATTACATTTTTTACAGCGATCACGTGAGCATTTACCAGCTGACCGGTGCTCAAAACTCCCCATTTTCAGCCTCTTTGTCCAATCTTTGTCTACCAAAAGCGCCATGTTCACAGCGAATGTTCTTGCGTTCTCATTCCCTCATTAATTTCACAGCGGGCATGCCCACCTTGGGAATCGAATCCTCGACTCCTACCTCGGGACCTTCCTATTCTTGGTCTTCATTTGGTGAGAGTAGCCAAAAACAAAGGTCATTTTGATTTTTCACATCGAAATCAGCACGGCAAGAACGAGTGCCGCGAGAAGGCCACTCAGCCCTCCTTGTTCTTTTGTAGGAATTTATAAAAATAGGTTCGGACCGGTAGAGCAAGTAGGTCACCTGACCGATACTTATTTCCATTTTATACAGGTCGATTTTCCAAATATGTAAAAAAGTGGTAATTTACACGTAATTTACGTTGTAATTTACATTTTGTGAAAAAGTCGGACTTATTTCCGCAACCCTACCTCTTATGTCTTAGACAGCACGTGCTCACATGACGCGTGATCACATGTTTCCCAACACTCCCCCTCAAACCGTTGACAGGCCGAGTTCGTTGACGTGTCGTGTGAACTTCGGCTTTGTTAG
>Ga0307510_10001670_pt1 | contig 24623 bp, 24 predicted proteins | sample 12_EM_MG_FD_207224 | JGI IMG/M metagenome (GOLD analysis project Ga0307510, IMG submission 207224) | Populus trichocarpa ectomycorrhiza microbial communities from riparian zone in the Pacific Northwest, United States - 12_EM | ecosystem: Host-associated > Plants > Roots > Unclassified | place... | reverse complement strand
AGGCTATCCAATACTCAATATTACCTCTAACCTTATAGAGTTCTGTTATAGGCTTCTTTCCTATATGCACATACCAAAATCTGCATCCGCTATGCTTTACCTGGATCTCCAAATCAGTTACAAGCCGCCACCCAATTTTGTTTGAAACAGAATGTTGGTTATCGATTAAGGGTAATTTACCTAGACTTCAAATTACTGTATAGCCCAAAAACATATAGGTGTCAATCTCGCCTAGAAGGTTTTTTAATCAAACATACCTCACCCAATAGTGGCTTATCTGATACAAAAAAAACTTAGAAATAGAGACCTAGTGAGGCAGAATAAAAGTATCTTTTTTCAATTTACAAGAATCAAGCGAAGAGAGTGGTATTCTTGTTTCAAAACTTGAATATATGTTGTAAAATCCATATTCTTAGCATTGAACTGCAATATGAAATTGCTGAGTAATCCTATAATTTAAAGGTGAGATGGAAAAAACAAGAAAGTAAACATCATTAGAAGTACTTTTACAGCTCAAAAATGTCACTTGAAGAAACATATTCAATTAACAGGATCTCCAGCTTGTTTTTTTCCATATTTATTATTGTAAACTCAATTCTATTGAGCATGATTAGAGGACTTCAAACTGCAATAACTATTGAATATCGTGTAGCTACAATATTTAAATATTGTACAAAATGGTGTGTGCATGTTTGAATTCAGTAAAACAAATATTGATTTGGAAGTCGTTAGTACATACAGGACGAACAATAAGAGCATACAATAAAGGTACTATTGCCTATGGTACCCGAGACTTTAAAGAGAAGGTTGCAAAACATATAGAAGCTATGGTACTAGTAGAGTTTCAGACTTTCAAACTGTTGTAATTAATTAATTAATTAATATCATTAGATTCTTATTTCTTATATGGTTTACACTTGTTCATAGTCAATCACTAACAGTCTTGGCAATTATTTTGTGTAGCCACTGTTGCATTTCACTGTACCACATGGTTAACAGACTTCCCTTCTTGAACCCATAAGCTATTAGAGAGTTTGCGCAAGCGAACCTGGGTGGCAGTTAACGGTAAAGAGACCCAGGTCTCTGCATGAGTTTGCGCACCAGGTCTAGGTGGCTTGGTAGCTGGAAGATGGGAATTGAGTAGGGTAATACTGCATTGCACTCAAATTCGGTATGATACCTGCTCAAATTAGGATTCCCAGATACTTGTACACAAGTTGGGTACTAACCATACTGACTGCCATAGAACAGGTGATAATCTTCTACTGAATGCCCAATATTATCATCAGTAAATTCATTTAATAAGATGCAAAAAGAGCCCTGTGTTGCTGCTGATTTATTGTTCTGCAGCGATCGGATCTCTTCAAGTCTAAAAAGCCCTATTTTACACCTCTTCCAAGTCTCGCTACCCACCTGGGTTCCCAAACTTTTAGATTTTCCTACCTCCTAGGTCTATTTAAAACATTATTTCCTCGGACCAGAAAAACATATGCGTCTGCGTACAGTTCAGCACGGTGGGGCTTGTCTTTCCAGCAGCCTCACCCCAGACCCAAATCTCAACCGCATTGTCTAGTCCACACTTTACACTACCTGCATCGCACAGCTTTGCTTTCTCTCAATCGCCTTTTTCTCCTCCAAGCCAACTCACCACATCCCATCTACTTCTAACTCCTCGCTCCCCGCCTTTCGCTTTTCGCGCGTCCACATCCTCCCTCACCCCGTTTCTCCTAACTCAAAAGGCATCTTGCATCACACCTTATTTCGCCATGAATCGACAAGGTTCTACATTCATTGCTCTTCTTCGTCCCATTGTCAATATTACCAGCGATCGAGCGATAGGCTAACAATTCTGCTTCGATTTGCTCCGGCAACTCATATGTTATCAGGCCCTGGACCCCAAATGAGATTGGGGGGCTTCCCCCAAGCTTCCTCCGCTTCTGCTTCAAGATCTGTCGGTGGTATTCCAAATGGTAAATTAGGTTCGTGCGCATCGATATATCTACGAAAACTGTTCACTGCGCTCTCTTCTGAGCCTGGAGCGGATGGCTGACCATAGTCTTGTGAGGGTTGCAGGTGGCAGTGGATGGCAAGGGGGACCACCCGGAGTACCCAACCCTCCAGGAAGTAGGCCAGGCTCAGGCTTAACATTCTCGCAAAGTGTGCTCTCGAGTCAGCCCGGTACCCCTCTGGATATGAAGTTAGTCCCAATTGGTTCATCGTTCCCATTTTCCCTTGTCTCCTGTCACAAACGTGAGTTGACAGGTTTTGGTTTGGTTTCGCAGCGATTTTCCTGCCCTGGGAGGCCAACCCCAGAATCCGGATGTTCAACCGTGGAATAGATTAAACACCCAGTCCCCTTCGGCACAAAATCGGCCACCTCAGCCGGAAGACATTTTTGCCAATATGGGCGGATACAGGGTGAGTGGCGTTGGCGGTGTCGGAACCCAAGCGCAGGCAAGGCAAGCAATGCAGCCGAATAGCTTAGACGATTTCCCAGCATTGCCTAGGACTCAAGGAAACGGTGATGGTATTGAAGCTCGAGGATTCATGTCATTAACGAGTCTGGGAGGTGCTACGCAATTTGGCGTACGGCAGGGAAGTCTCAGTGCCGGAAGATCCGGGCTTGTAATGGGTGGTGGTTCTCAATCTAGCCGACTATTAGACACTGTAATTCAACAGACCGGGAATGTCCAGATCTCTGATCTTGAGAAAAAGGTAGCGAAAACCCAAGTGCTGTTTGGTCAGAAGGGATGAGTTGACAATCCCCTTAGAATCTAATGAAAACAAATCTTTCCTCAATGGTAACGAATGGAACCCCGGGCCCACCAACTAATATCTCCTTATCAAATATCTCACGACCTATATCACAGCAGGCTCAACATTCCTCACCAGCACCTGGCATGCAGAATCCTGTCGGCCATTCCTTAGGGGCGCAGCCACAACAGGTTCAACAATCAAAACTACCCTCTGGTTTGAGTAGTGTTGACTTCGGGGGCAACCAGCCAAATTCTATGCAAACTTCTGGGATGGGGGAAACAGATCGGTTTGGTCTTGGCGGGCTTCTAAGCCTCATAAGAGGAGAGAGCGGTGATTATTCGATGCTGGCCTTGGGGCAGGATCTGACACAATTGGGACTCGATCTGAATCAGCCTGAAGCGCCTCTATACCCATCTTTTGCGTCGCCTTGGGCTGATGTTGATTCCAAACCCGTTGAACCTGAATACCAACTACCCCCTTGTTACACTGTACAAAACGTGCAGTCACTTGGCACCAAGGTCTCAAGCTTCTCTGACGAAACGTTGTTTTATATTTTCTACACGATGCCGAGGGATATAATGCAAGAAGTGGTCGCAGCAGAGCTGTAATAACTACCCACCCCCCTCAAATCCTACGATCTGCCCGCTAATTCTGTTTTTCTTCTTACCCTCCTGCTTAAGCAAAGGTCTTCGAGAAATTGGAGATACCATACAGCGCTCAAACTGTGGTTGACTAAGGACAACGCTAGCGACATTAGGCAGATATCCGAAAATGCTGAAAAAGGGATCTATGTTTTCTTCGACCCTAATGCGTGGGAGAGAGTAAGAGTATGTTCCCCTTCAGAATGTGATCACGACCAAAGCTAACCAGATCCCTAACGTTTCAATGCTTAATAGAAAGAATATGTCCTCGATTACACATTTCTAGACCATAGGGCAGCTCCGGGCATTATGAGTGGTTGATACCATTAGGTATACACAGTTAGTCATTGATTTAGTGGAATTTCTTTACCTTCTTGCTTCAACTAGGAAGGAGGGTATTCTCATAGCTTTCTACGGTGTTTTCGATATGCGGATTTCTGATTCCTTTTTTCCCTTTTCGTTCATTGCACGGTGGGCCTAGTTCGGATTTGGTATAGTCTTTTTGCCCTTAGGATCTCGGAAGCGTAGCTCCTCTCCCATTCTTTGTTCGGAAACAACTGAAACGGGCAGAATATATAATGCAGAGAGTGTCCTTAGGCCCTGCTCATTCCCGGTAGCTCAACTTTTGCAGATGTACTTCTTCCCATACGACTACCTGTAGTCAAGCGAGCTTTCTAAGCAAACGGTGGCCAAACTTTATTCTCCTTGGTGGTGAGACAGAACGCTCAAGTATCGTAACAGTAGAACGCTGTTCCAAACGAAATAGCCAACGTGACCAAATAATAGCGGCAAAGTGACAATGGTAATGCAGTAACTTTAATTCATTCTGTTCCACTGGGCAGCCGACACAAGGTGTCCAGTTTGACCCACAATTCCATATCACACGACTCTATTCCTAAATCGGCAACGATATCCGAAGGCCGCATGGCGGTAGGTCGCCCACTACAGCATGCTCACAATAAAATTTTAGCAGCGACATGTGTGCAATGGCGCACTTAGAGTGTCTTCCTCCTCCTCCAAGTCAGCTTCTTATGCTCAGAAATTCCTGCAATTCACCATAGACAGACATGCCAGTACCCCCTCCTGCGACAGCAATTCCACCAAACCCAGCTTCCGGAGTCGTGGCGGGCAAAGCAAAGGAAGCTGGGCCTAATCTTGGAAAATCGCCGTTGATCGCCGAACGGATTTTGTCTGATATCCTCTCTGCTGGTGCTGCCACAGTACTTGTTTCCCCCGGTGTGTTCACTCCTACATTCGTTTCTCCTTGTTCCCCTTATGGCTTTGTGACTTACTTCCCTCCCCCTCCATAGTCATATGTTTGATCGATCGGTGAGAAAATCCCAGCGGACGCTAATTCTCAGTTTAATTGTATTTGCCCCGGCAGTTCTGACCGCCAGCACTCATCTACAGGAGTATCATTGAGAATGCCTCTGGCCGGTCACCATCTGTGCTTTCGTCAGCTGCGGCGTCACTGAAAACCCTGTTCAAGACCCCTCATAGGTTTTTCTTTTCAAAGCCCTTCGCACTTATCTATGTTAGCCATACCTTTGAATTCTGCCTCGTGAGATACTCAAACTTACGGTGAATAGATGACGTACTTCGGAACCTACCTTACTGCCAATTCAATTGATACGGCATCGTCACTGCGAAATGGCATGGATCTGAAGACTGTCACTGCCGGCACAGAAAAGTTTGTGGCGACATCCAGGTAGGTCCCCCCCAACCCCCGCTCCTCACCAATCTAATACCAGTCCATAGCACGAATATGGGCTTAGGCCTCGTCAAAGACCGCAATTTTGCCAGGATGTTTGGTACTGGTTCTCCCAGGCCCGTCCCATTGCCGACATTCATTCTCTTTTCGACAAGGGATGCCATGACGATATTTTCTTCGTTCAACGTTCCGCCTTTACTTGCGCCTTATATGCCACAGAGCATGGGTGTCAGGCCGGAGAGTCTTGCACAGTTTTTAGCCCCCGCGGGTACATCTTTCTAATGTCTCACACCCTTGTACTGATATCATTGCTGAATACATCATAGCTTGCCAAATCCTTTCCACCCCACTTCACCTCACGGGTCTTGATATCTACAATCGGCAAGGCAAAGCTACTATCAAGAGTCGTTGGGAGGCAGTCAAGAGGAATTGGGCACCATCGGCCGTAGCTAGGATGTGCAGGATCATTCCAGCGTACGTTTGCCCACGACCACCCCATCCCCACTCTCAACTCGATAACGATTTATCCTCTAATGTTGTGTTTGTAGTTTCGGGTTTGGAGGAGTCGCGAACGCTGGAATTCGAAGGTCATTATTGGAGAAGGTTGAGAAAAGAAGTCGATAGTGATGAGCGCGCACTACATACAGGCTTTGCCCCTACTATACTAATTGATCTGTGTTGTGAAATTCAGTTCCAATTCTCCCACTGTTATTCACCCGTTTATTAATTTATTTTTTTCTTCTTGGAGAGCGGAGTTATCCGTGTACTGGGGTGGTGAGATTTAGGTTAGTCCAGATGGTGTTTATTTTTCAGCGAAGATAGATCTCTCTCCCTTTTCAGCGATATGTCCAATCCAATTACAAGTAGACTCAAAGTCTTTCTCTCGGCATGCCGCATATTGATAAAATAGAAGTTATCTGCCTTGCCACACTAGACAGTTCTCAAGCAGATAGCTTGTTTAATTGAAGGCTTTGACTCAAATTGAGAGCAGAATACCGGTACTCGAGTATCATACTTTGCTTTCACGGGCCAGGGGCCATTGCTGAGACAGGGTACGCGTTGCCTCACGCGTTTGAGGCTCTGGGAGACCGATTATGTAATACGCGCTGGAGAAAATATTCGCGTTTCCCCACCTTCACCAATTAGGGCGGAATCTGCTTTTGGTTTCGTGGATGGGAATATAATCTATTATTAAATTTTCTGAGATATCATAGGTGTTTGTTCCAAGTTCTAACTAGGCTGTTAACCCCCCCCGGGCCTTGAGCACAGGTGTTTTCTCCCGTGAATATTCTATTCTCCCGCCAGATCTCTTCCAACCTTCCATTAGGTCCTGCCCTAATCATAACCCATAGATCCTCGCACATTATCTTCCCACTTTTACCTACCTCCACTTATCGTCACACCCCCACCGCCACAACTCATCACCAACCCTTATCCCCCCGTCTTGGTTCCCATCATCTTCCCCTCCTTTCCTCCTCCCAGCTGGAACATTGCCTCCTTTCCACGTCTATCATGCCGCCAGCCCGTCCCCGCCCCAACCCCCATGACGACTCCCGTTCTGAAACCTCCGTCAGCAAACTCGACCGTGAGAGATCCATCGACAAACGCCGGCAACAAAATGCCCCTCCTCCAAGCTCGCAAGAAAAGCCCTCGAACGGCGGCACCGGCGTGAGCGGGGTTGGGGGGGGCGGAGCCAGCACGAATGCTAACGGTACCCATGCCCATGAGGGTATCGAAGGAGTGAGTTCATTTTCCCCTCACCCTATTACTTCTCGGGGTCTATCTCCAAGCGTTATCGAGATATTAATGAACGAACGAGTAAAATGGGTTAGATGGGCTGGTCAGACATCAACATACGAACACTCCATCGATACCGTTACGCCTACAGGCTTTCTATACCAAGTTCTAGTGGGGGCTTTAACAACACTGTGCTCTCCACCGGCATCGGGCGGAGGTCACCGGCGAGAGCGAGAGTTCGCATCGGAAGGGAGGCACTAGCCACCGCGGTTCGGAAAAACTTCAATGCACAACCGATTCAGGAGAATGACGTTATCGTGAATTTTTTGTATTCCGTCAAGAATCAGGGTATGTCTTTTCCTGATTTCATTTATTCTCCCGGCCTGTTTCTTCCATTTCGGAATGTGCTCGAGTAACTGATACTTGAATGGTTCGGGGATCCTCAGATAAACGATTCAGATTGAGGTTTCCACCACCGATAAGTAAGAAGCACGAGGCCTGATCCTGTGCCACTCCCTGCCGGGGGGAGCCTTGTCCGGCGGGCTAGGCCTACAGATCACCCGCCGATATTTGGCTCTGTAGGCTTTATTCTACCGCCACCACCACTACTACAAGCTGTGCACAGCTTCTTTTTTTCGAGCTCAAGTGGGTCATCTGGTGGGGATACCTAGAATGTATATAGCTGTCCGCCCCTCCACACACCCCACACCCTTTCCCCTCTCTCATTCTCTTACTCTGTATTTACCCCTGTCTCGGTGTTTGGGATTGCGTTGGCGCATAGTCATCTTTGCTCTGGAAATGCCAATTGGGTCGAATCTGACGACTTATTATTGCCGTCGGTTCATGTTTTGGCGTTGGCGGAGTATCGGTGAATCGTGAGAAGGAAGAATAAGCCACCAGGTATTGTGGACAGAGGGTTGGAAGTGAACAACCAGGGAGATTAAAATATGGCTCCATTTCCACTCTATCAACATTCATCCCTTCAACACTCAATCACCGCGGGGCGTGCAATTGCATGGTTGGAGCTTTAACATTAAAATCAGGTCAAGGGCCCTACCCGTTTGTCTGAGTTGGCTTTCCAAGTGCTGGAAATCGTGTTTGCCCACTTTCTGTTGCTGTTTCCCGAGTGATACTCTGTGACGGCTTGTGTCATCCTGTATGTTTGTAAAACCCTAGACGATCTCTAGGCATCAATGCCTTTCTCCCTCCCCCTTCTTTCTCCCTCCCCAGCCCCTATTCCCTTCGATAAACAATATTAAGCACCTAAATCCGGCCCAATATCTTCTCGCTGAGGTTCTTACTCTGGTAAGACGTCTTAACAGGGCAAAGAGCATTTTCCTTGGCATCACGGTCAATCACTCGGCCCAAAAAATCTTCGTTGAGTAGTGTTGGAAATGATCCGCGGTCGGCCGAGTTCTTTAAGCGGTAGAGAGAATAAAGTGTTTGTAGACCGCTTGATGGGTAGCGATACTGTGGACAGAGCTTCACTGGGAGTGAAGGCAAGAGCGAGATTCAAAGGGAAAATGAGAGTTGTGTTAAGAGCAGTTTCGTTAGTTTAGTTTACTGTGTTCAGTTAAGTTGAGTTAAGAGAGAAAAGAAAACGAAACAACGGGTAAAGAAGACAAGTGAGCCCCATAGCCAGTTGCAACCAAGCTAAACGTATGACTAAGCTTCGGCGAACAGCCCAAGATATCCAACAAATAGTGACACGAGAGAGAGTAAGTGGAGAGATGTATTCAAGACGAGAAAGAAACTTATATTGCCTATTAATGGGATCGCAAGGAGATTAAGCCAAGAGAGTAAGAGAAAAAAGTAACGCAAGGGGGGGGATTGTCTTCTCAGGGAAGGAGGGGGACAGGAACGGAAAAGTCAAGGGGTAGGTCACGGTGTCTCCGTAAGGCTGCAACAGCAATATATCACTGTACCGGTATGATATTATCATACTTGAAAGTGGTTAATAGGGAGTTTGCGCGAGAGGACCTAGGTGGCAGGAAAACAGGTTATTTTCTGTTAACCTAAATGTCTTGGACACCCAGGTGGGTAGCGGGACCAGGGAGAAGTGTAGGATGGGGCTTTTCAGACCTGAAGATATCCGATTGCTACAGAACAAGTCAGCTGCAAACACAGCTCTCTTTTTACACTTCATTAAAAGATTTTAGTGATGATAATACTGGGCATTTGGCAGCAGATTATCTCCTGTTCTATAGCAGACAGTATGGTTAGTACCCAACTTTTGTAGCTGGGAATCCTAGTTTGAGCCGGGGACGACTTTGAGGGAATGATTAGGAAATGATAGTCTTCATCAGGATTCAATTTAGTATGATTACAAGGATGGGGAGGGTGCTGAATAAGCGAGGCCGGTACTGGGGCAACGGCAATTGTTACATAACCGTGCCAAGGTTGTGGCTCCGCCACAACCCCCGATCGCTCGCTTGCTCGCGACCGGGGGCACTCTCAAGAGAGTGCCTCACAACTAAACGATAGTCACAGCTAAACGATAGTCACAGCCAAACGATAGATTTACAACAAAACACTATCTACCAGCTTCTCTCAACCATGTCCGATGTCCACAACCCCAAATCAAGGCCAAATTATGTGGATGAGGAGGCTAGAATCCAGCAGGCCCTTGATAAAATCTCCGGAGAGCTGAAGCCTAATATCGCTAAGCTGGCATGAGAATTCAATGTTCCAGAACAACGACTACGTCAGCGGTGGAAGGGCCGTCTACCCCTCCATAAACAAGAACCACAAAACCGAAAACTTACCTCTCTTGAGGAGCTTGCTCTCTGTCAGTTTCACGATCAGCTTGATGAGATTGCGATTCCATCACGCTATTAGCCGATTAGTTCATATGCAAATTCGATCCTTGCCGTCTCGAGAGACACCTCCTACGCCCCAGCGCCAACTGTGAGTGGTATGTAGACCAGCCTGTTCCTTGAACGCAACCCACAATATTATACGAGAAAGTAAAAAGCGTTAGACATCAATCCGAAACTGTCTCACAATCACGACAATCTTGAGGATTGGTTCCAGCGCTACAGGAAGCTCAAGAAAGAGAAGGGAATTCTTGATACCGATACATACAACTTCGATGAGACAGGATTTAGGATTGGGATTGGGAGAGACCAATGGGTCGTGACCCGGGAACCAGAACGTCCACCGTCTATTGGGAGTTCAAGTAATCGGGAGTTGATTACCTTAGTTGAGTGTGTGAGTGGAGATACTCTAGTCTTCCCGCCAATGCTTATTGCTCCGGGAACCCTGCACATGAAGGATCGGTATACCAAAACAAGCATCCCAGATGCATATTTGGTGGGGGTTTCTGACTCCGGCTACTCAAACGAAAGCTTAGCTCTCGATTGGATCCCTCATTTTGATTACTTTTCGTCTCACCGGCAGGTTGGTTGTTGGAGATTACTTCTACTTGACAGGCATAATTCTCACTGCATATGAGAGTTTATCACCTTTTGTGATGAGAGAAACATTTTACTGTTTTGCCTTCCCCCACATTGCACACATCTCTTACAGCCTCTTGATGTCGTCGTCTTTCAGCCGTACAAACATTATCACTATTACCCTAGTGGGAATAGCTTACCTAATAAAGAGCGAGGTATATGGCCAAATAGGATGACCATATATCCGAACCTATGCTTCTGAAGTTATGAGCTTCCTAGAGGCATCTGGAAGATAACTCGGACCACTAGATGAGAGCACATTTCAAGATATGTTTAGCTGATTGGAACGATGTTTCGAGAAGACTACTCCTCTTACTCTAGTCGCTTATGCATATTGCTGCATAATGCTTTGATAGCTGGATATCGGAACTGATCACTCCATATTGCATATTACTATTGGTATGTAGGCATTGGGACTGCATATTCAAGTTCATACATAGTCTATCATGACGAAGAGATCGAAGACTGTCTACTGGTGGGGTGGGGACACCCTCAGATGAAATAGCAGTTTGGGAGATTCTCTGAGTTGAGCTGGGCAAGTTTTCAGGGTCAAACGGTATTCGCACTTTGTTCTGACCAACTGAATTGTTAGGAAGATACTTCTGAACTAAAGAAGTTGAAGTAGCATGAACATCAGTATAAATAGTAGGCCTCTCCCCCGGTGGTTGAAGAATCATCAAGCAACTGAGAAGAGACCTTAACAATATAACAAGTTAGCGAGTTATATATAACTCTTTGATATTTGACTACTTTTTATTACTTTACCTTTACCAAACGATTATCAACGAGCCTTCCTAACTATTAATCTGTTGTCGCAAATATCCTTGCCCTAGTTAGCCAGGCATCCTACTGTGTTGGCTACCCCGTAACAATCACGCTGAGCCCTTAGATGCTGTGACACGAACGGGGTGTTCTGAGTTTAATAAGGCGGAGTTTTTTTCCTCACTTCAGTCAATACGGCCACAAACCTTTAAGACTTCAACCATCCGATCGGCATTTCGAAAAATAGAACCTATCACATTTAATCCCTCTGTGGTACCTGACAATCTACCCTCTATCCAATTGAACCATCAGTACTTTGAAGCTGGCAAAACACCCTCTCCTCCTCCAGAAAGTTTACCTTCAACACCTAAAACCATCCGTTCACTTCAGCAGTACGCCGCTTCATTACAGTTAGCTGTTACTACCAGCGATCTTTCACCAACCTCAACTCTACGGGCTCAGAAATATTTAAAAGGTAGCTTAGCTCAGGCAGAGAGTGGTGCACTTGCGCTTAAAAGGCTTGAAAACATCTAAGTAGCAGAGCGCTCTCGTGCTGCACGACAAAAGCATTCCCGATGACCAATCCAGCGAGGTGGTGTCTTATACGCCCATGAAGCAAGAGCAATGATTCAGCAGAAAGAGCAGGAAAGCATAGAAAAGGAGTTGGAAAAGGCTCAACGCAATCTGGACAATGCTGTGAGAGCTGTTGAGAAGAAGGTTATTAAACAGTGGAAGGATATTTCCAAAGAGATGAGAAAGGCTTTCCGAGAACGAAAGAAGCGGCAACTGCTTCGCACTTCAAGTTAATTTCCTTGTGACCTTGAGTATTTTACTGTAATATCCTTCAATTTGCTAATTTACTGCTGTGATTTGGGGTTGTGGACATCGGACATGATTGAGAGAAGATGGTAGATAGTGTTTTGTTGTAAATCTATCGTTTGGCTGTGACTATCGTTTAGCTGTGAGGCACTCCCTCGGAGTGCCACCGTAGTTCGAAGGTCGCTTAGCGTCTTTCGAAGTGGTGGGGACCTTGGCACGGTTATACGGTAGGTGCCAGCAGTGAGAGATGAGGGCGACACAATTTGCCGTGCCTTAGAATACCTTCCCGAACGTGACATACTCACAAGGCGATTCCTGTACCATTCTTCGAGTACAAAAATTAATCTGGTGATCTCTCATGAGGTCTGCGAAAATGCCCTACGAGAATGATGCGATCGTCCGGGCCAGTAGCTGATTGGAGAAAAGCTCTCGCTCTTCTGCCAAACCTCCACAGCCAACCCGGCCAATTTGTAGCAACACCATCCACAGAGAACCCTCTCAGTCGAACATTCCAAACCATCCTCCCGCATGTTACTGGGACGCCAAAATCTCCCGCCTGCTATACCGAATACACCCTTCACTCCACCGCACAGGCAGAGAGGTACCGTGCCGTCTATCTCTCCGTATGCTGGCCAAACACCATGAACGCAGATAATTACACGAGCACGGGCGAAACCGCAAGGCAACGGGCGGTAGTAGGTAGCGCGTACGTTTTTCGGGTCATAGGAGTTATTACATTTCTTATGGGTGCAGCATCCAAATCTAGCTTGGGTTGATATCACTCTAGGCTGGCAGAAAACGGAGGTTTCGTGGAGAAAAGAAACTGCTTATTTTTCGGATTTTGGATGAGCCTAAGCTAAGGAGTACCCGAGCATAGTTTAGGAGTTATAGTACATCAATATTGCTTATCGAGAGGGGTGCTGTGCCGTGCCCCATGCTGTACTCGTGGGTGTAGGTGGGTGATCGGACGGACAGAGTCAGGAAATGTATGCTGATACATACATTTTCTGACCCCTGTCTGTCCGATCATCCAGGTACACCCCCGAGTATTGGCGGAAAGTGTGATATTAAAGTAGGTCTGCAATAAATAAATTTCTCCTACAATACTAGCACCCAAGATACCGGCCTTTGGCTCAGTGGGACAAAGGGAGAAGGTTGGGACCTCACTTTTATGGTTCTGCTTTTGATGTCGATGTGATCCCCCTACATGTGTCGTGTTTCCAGTCCAGATGATAAGTTAGATGGTAGGTTCAGTGCAGCGCCAAGGTTTTCAGCATCGGCACACACCCGGCTTCCGGGACGAAATAGAGGTATCCCAAGCCATTACCAGAGGATCGGATGGTTGAGAGCGGTAGCGCTCCTGCGCTGATGAGTTTGATTATAGAGCAAGTAGCCGGGTCATAAAGCTCCACAAAGCGAGCCCAGATAGCTTGGTGTGTCAGAGAAATAAGCTCGGTGATATGGTACAAGTACCACACGTACTTGGATGATCACATGGGCGGCGAAGATAAATGAAGAGAGAAGCATCGCCTGCCTGATCAGTTTTCTTACAAGTATCGTCCTAATATGATGACGGCGATGCGGGCCCTGCCGGGTTATTTGTATCAACGGGCATATCCCGGGGATTGGGGAGAGTTGGACGATTGAACTACGATACGGTATTTGGCCGCTGGGTGGGAGTGCTGACTGGTGGTTCGAGGGTTTTGCGTACTTTGGAATTTTCCACTGGCGGTGAAATCTTGCCTTCCTGATGGTCCCAGGGTCAAAGCTACGACAGGAGGATCTGAGAGAAAACTTATTCCATACCAGCGGATCTCAGACCACCCCTACAGAATGCCAGCAACGTTTTTTATCCCGGCAAAGTGCCATGTTTCACCCACTGATTCCCCATAATGCCAAACAAGGTAAGAAGCATTGTATCAACATAGCTTGGCAGCATGCCTTCCATAGCATTTTCCTAAAAGGGTGATTTTTAAGCGGCACAGGCCATCTTCATGGCGGCCCTTTTGTGCCAGAGAAAATTCTAAAATTCAGCTGTATTTCGGTTGTATTTTTATGAAATATTTAGATTTTTTATGATTTTTTGTGATTGTGTTTTCTTGCTTAGAAGTTGAAGCACTACGATAGCTCTTGGCTGTGGGCGAAACATGGTGTTTTTTGCTGGGATAAAAAAACCTCGGTGGCATTCTATAGGGAGGGCCCGAGATCGGCTGGTATAGAATAGGTTTTCTCGGCACAGTACTCAGGGAGGGGTTTTCCCTCCTACATCACCTATCACGACAAGTGCCACACTCTCACACCTTGATTGGATTTCCAGCTTTGGAACATAGGCCACAAGGTTTTTATTTTTCATCTGGCGGGATATGGCCTATGATATCGTCTTGTGCCTTTTCAAAAGTCCGGAGGCGCCAGCAGATCAGGGAGCCTCATGATCGGAGTTATTCTGGAAGGCTTCCTAAATTGGAAGAGGGTGGAAGCACGAGAAAGAACATGCTGGGATGATCGGCGCGAGGCGCGATCGGCTCACAGCCTCAGCCGGGCTTACCGGTACTCGAGTACTTGGAGTGCGGGTACCAGAAACAATTCTTTTCCTCCCTCCCCGCAGCTCAAATGCGAAGGCAAAATCAGGCCGTTCATGAATAGAGAAATGTTGGAAAATTTGTCGAATCTCATCGTCAGGATTAAGGACACTGGCAGACGGTGAATGATCTCAAAAAGGTTAGACTATCAATATGGTATTGTACTCGTATGATACAAGTACAGTCGCACCTCGCTATCCCGGATGGCCAAAATCCAAGGAATCTGTCCGGGACAGCGAATTATCCGGGACAGCGAGTTAGGCTTTGGTGTAAAAAAAATCAGAATTCAGGGAATTTCGTCCGGGACAGCGGGGGATCCGGTAGAGTGAGATCCGGGACAGCGAGGTGCGACTGTACCGGTACCGTACTACTGTGTGAGAGTTGATTTCATTACAGGGGCATCTCGGCCGTGCACTGCAGGTATAGTACGAGTACCTTGCTCTGCTCGTGCTGTACTCGAGTACGCGTGTTTGCTCGTACAAAGCAGTGCAGTGGATATCTCTCCTCGTTGGCAGTGGGGTCCGTCGGGCTTTGCCACGAGAATGGCGGCCCCAACAAGTGAGAAGCCGATAGAAAATGCTGATGCGTGCTGCCCCAGCCGAACCAAGGAGGGCTGGGATGTTGTTTTGTTGAGCATTCAAAAAAGGTTATGTTGGGACGGGTGCTAGCCTAAGCGAGTCTTGGCTTGCTCAAATTGGAAACTGTCGAACTGAGATCCGCAATGTCTGGGGGCAAACCACAACTCCCGCCACCGCACCAGAGAGCGTTGAGGATGAGAGGAGTGTCGGCAGGTTCCCCCATATTCTTCTCGAAAGGGAGGGGAGGAGGGGAGGGCAAGATTTGTCTTGTATCGCCCGCTCCCATCAGAAAAGAAAGAAAAAAAATGATTACAAGGAATGTTGTGAGAGAAAAGGGGAAAAATAAAGAAAAAAATCACCCCCCCAGCATCCCTATCCTGCCCTCCTTTAAGATGCCCTTTGCTTCTCCTCCTCAACTGGAACAGATCTATTTTGTCAGTTGAACGTCAACCACCCACAACCTGGCAGTCGTTGCCTTTCCCCCTTTCCCTGCAATCGTCGCAGCTCGACACCCTTTAAAAACTCCCCCTTCGCTCATTACCTCCTGCGACGACAGCTGAACCATTATCATCATCACCATCGCCATCACCACCATCATGGTTCCTGCTGCTACCGCTTCGGCTGGCCCTGCCGGGGCTGCAGCAAAGCTCCGAAAGACAAGATTAGTCGGTCCTCATATCAGCGAAACTGTAAGTTTGCTCCTAATCGACACCCGTTCGCCGGGGGTTGCCAAAATTTGAAGTACTAAAGTCTGATGTTGTAGCCAATTACCTTGGGGAATTTATGGCAACATATCGACAAACTCAACATTACCCTCATCGTCTTGGTTCCTATGCTTGGTGTTTGGGCAGCTTTCTACACTCCCCTCCGAACACCAACCCTTTGCTGGACCGTCCTCTATTACTTCTGGACTGGTTTTGGTATCACCGCCGGATACCATCGTCTTTGGGCTCATACCTCATACTCTGCGCGCCTTCCGTTGAAGATTTTCCTTGCAGCTGTTGGTGGTGGTGCTGTTGAGGGTTCCATTCGTTGGTGGTCTCGTGATCATAGGGCTCATCACCGTTACACCGATACCGACAAGGATCCCTATAGTGTCCGCAAGGGATTGCTGTACTCCCATGTGGGATGGATGATTCTTAAGCAGAACCCGAAGCGTATTGGACGTACCGATATTTCTGACTTGAACGAGGACCCCGTTGTTGTCTGGCAGCACAAGAACTATCTTGCTGTTGTGATCTTCATGGGTCTCGTCTTTCCGTGCCTCGTTGCTGGATTGGGCTGGGGTGATTGGGTTGGTGGATTTGTCTACGCCGGCATCCTCAGGATTTTCTTTGTGCAACAGGCAACCTTCTGTGTCAACTCTCTTGCTCATTGGCTCGGAGACCAACCATTTGACGACCGTAACTCTCCCCGCGATCACGTCATCACTGCCCTTGTCACTCTTGGCGAAGGATATCATAACTTCCATCACGAGTTCCCCAGCGACTACCGCAACGCCATCGAATGGCATCAGTGTAAGTTTGGGGTTTTTTTCTTCCCTCTTGCACCTATTTTGGTGAAATTTTGGCCAGTGCATCCTTTAACCATCCACTAACAACGTCTTACAGATGATCCCACCAAGTGGATAATCTGGGTCTGGAAACAGCTTGGTCTCGCCTACGACCTCAAGGAGTTCCGTCAAAACGAAATTGAGAAAGGCCGTCTTCAACAACAGCAGAAGAGGCTTGACCGCAGGCGTGCCACCTTGGACTGGGGTGTTCCTCTGGAGCAACTTCCTGTCATGGAATTTGAGGAGTACCAAGAGCAAGCCCGCAATGGACGCGCTCTTATTCTTGTTGCCGGCGTTGTCCATGATATTTCCTCATTCATCAACGACCATCCTGGCGGAAAGGCTATGATCAACTCCGGAATTGGAAAGGACGCTACCGCCATATTCAACGGTGGTGTGTACAACCACTCCAATGCTGCCCACAACCTCCTCTCTAACTTCCGTGTCGCTGTCATCCGCGGAGGCTGTGAGGTCGAGATCTGGAAGCAGGCCTCCAAGGAGAACAAGGATGTTGACGCTGCTCTCGACAGCAACAACCAGCGCATTGTCCGTGCCGGAAACCAGGTCACCCGAATTGCGGAACCCATTGCTGCAGCTCCTGCGTCATAGGCTAATGTAGAGTTGCCTTGACTACTTTTTTTCTTTGTACTTCTTTCCTCTTACATCCCAGTACGGGGCCAACGGGGCTGGATTAATGTGACCATGGTCTTTTGCACCGAGAAGAAATATCCAACGGGTTAGTGACGCGTTGGCGAAATTTTCCAAATCATGGGCTGGTAGTGTATAGTTTTCCTATTCTCTTTCTTACTATAAAAGGGGTTTGGGCGTCTGATGAATTTTCGTTTTTTTGTTTCTCAATACTCTTATCTTTTTTTTTTCCACTTCCATCCTCAAAACGACAGATGCTTTTAGCTCGATTACAGGTGGTGGTGATGGGGGGAGCAAAGAGAGGCACGAATGAGAATCAGTCTTTGGAGAGATAGAATGGGGTGGATAGTTAGGGTGTATATAATCCTCCAAAGGTGCATTATTGGGTGGGTGGAATCATTGATACAGTCTCAACTTGGCCATTGAAAAAGTCTCCGGACGCTCTGGGCTAAAATACGTACAAATATATGCAAAGCGTCGGGTGAGTTTAAAAAGCTAAGTACTTGGGGCGCGACTGAGCTGGGCGGGTAAAATTGGTTACGAACAGGGATTAATTACAAGCGATCTTTTGTAATTCTAACCTTGACTAATCTACTTTGACTTATGAAGTGCCTCTGTTCATCACGCGCCTAGTTCTGTCGCAGTTGAGATAGGATTAAAGTTGCACCTCGCTATCCCATGGACCGATGAGACATACAGATTCACCGCCTTCCGTATACGGTAACTCGATGCTGTGGCTAAGCAGCTTCCCACCAATCAAGGTTGGATATTTCATCGTTATTTTTCAGGCAAAGTGACTGAGCCACAGCATAGAGCTACCGTATACGGAAGGCGGTGAATCTGTATGTCTCATCGGTCCATGGGATAATGAATGCCTAAAATTAGTGTCTTAGACAAGTTCCGGCGAACACGAAACAGAATTTACACCGGAAAATAACTGCTATAGTGAACAACTTAAAGAAAAAATTAAGGATTCTTGTACCCATTATAGTTAGATGCAACTGTACATCAGTAATTTTACGTTCATGAAACACTCCTGGTTGAAAAGTGCTCAAGGAACCATTGTTCAGAGTTTCAGAGTGTTTCCAGCAAGTGATAGCCAATAAGGCTGAGAAGAAGAGTTACAAGCAGTATCAGGAGCGGGTTAGTATAAATTAGATGCTTAAAGCCTCTGGTTACTGAATGCTTAAAGGCTATCATTGAAACTATAGAAACAGTATTACAGCCATACAGTATAGCTGTTCATAATCCAAGATATGTTTAATTGTGTTTATACAATTCAAATAGGTGGTAGTACTGTAATTGCAACTACAGGTATTGAGCAATCAAGTATCAATAACTAACAGTTGTCTATTTGTATTAGGCTATACTAAATCTCAAAGAACAAGTGAGATGAGTAAGGTTAAGGGCCTTTATCATGAATTGGAATGTGTTTGTTACAGGGTGGATAATTCAGTAGTATTCCGAGCTAGCTAGGTAAAGGATATTTAACAAATTAATAGTTAGGAAGACTCACAATTTATATTTCAGTATAGATAAATAGTTAGAGTATAATCAAATATCGAAGAGTATTAACTATAACTTGATAACTTGTTATATTACTAAGCTGTCTTCGTTGTTATTTGATGATTCTTCAACTACCAAGGGAAAAACCTGTTATTTATACTTATGCATATGCTAGTTCTACTTCTCTAGTTAGAATGTAGTAGTTGAACAATTCAGTGAATTAGAACAAAGTGCAAACACCGTTTGACACTAGAAACCTACATAGCTCAACCCAGAGATTTACTAAACTAGTATGTTCTCTGGAGCTGTCCTCATTCTACAAGTTAACTGTCTTCGATCTCTGTTCCATTATAAACTATATATGAATGTGATTTATTTGTCTTTATACTAATAGTAAAATGAAGTATAAAGTGATCAGTTTTGATATTCAGCTATTAATACATTATACAATTTTATGTATATGCAACAAGAAATTTGAACTATGTAGTATTCTCTCAATGTGGTTTCAATCATATCTGCAAAAATTGACATTTAACGCCATATCTCAAGAAGTATAAAGAGGATAAGGGAACAAATTATAAAACCAAGTTAATTTACCAAGTTACTAGAATAGAAGAAATTCGGTATTTACACAGAATAGTAAAGGGGTTTAGAAGAGCGGGGATTGAGTCATAGTAAAATATAAATAAGTTGCAGAGTCATATTTTAGGCTTTAAGAAGCCCTTATGATATTTTGAGGTAATTGGCTACTCTCTCACATGGACCAAATGTATATCAGAATATACTAGAAAAAATACTGGAAATATTCCAAAAGGCCTTGACATGTGTTCAATCGCCTTAGGTCACTGGGTTTGATGTATAGAAAAGACAAGTAAGACATATTTTATGTCAAAATCATATGTCTGAATTACCTAATCAGGGTAGTATTATACCATATTTATAAGCTTGTATAATTTTAAATTTATTTTTTGGTATATTTAACCACAAGTAAACTACATCAGTAAAAATAATACCCTGTATTTTATGCGTTCTGTGCGTCTGAGGTACCTGATACTGGAATACTAATCGCTAATTAGTATGCAACCAGCCTACTGTTGAAAGGATGTGGTTGACTTTGGAAGATGTGAGAGAGTTTGAAAGATTGGATGAATGCTTTCGGATGATTTGGAAGATTGAGATAGAATGGTTAATGATTTGAAAGAGATTAGATAGCTATGTCTTTCCTTTGTTTATCATGGGGGTGTACGGAATAATAAAGGCATGACAGGATAGAGAGATAGGTATGGTGATCAACGGAAGGATCATGAAGTGGTACTTATGTTTTACTTATACATTTGTTTCTGTTATGAGTTTTTTGTTTGAGTTAGAGCAAATTCTAAGAGCTGAGTGAGGTGTCTGAGTTCCGTGTGAATTCTCTTTCTATAGTTGACCACTGTGTCTGCCTACTTTATTAGGGTATGAGCCCGGGGGAATCGACACACTAGAAAGATTTTTATAACCAATGAAGGCATACCGCCGACCTCCGACCAAACCACAGCCATGAGCGAATCAGGTCTAGAGTCGTCAGGAATGAACTGGAAGTTGACTGTCGAGTTGTTGAATGACAACAACTATGAGAGATGCGTCCAGGATATGATCTTGATCGCCGGCAAAGGATTGACGTTTATTGTGGACGGAACGGAGAAGTACTTAGCTGTAGATTCTGAGCCTGTCAGTAATATAGCGGAGACCAGCACTACAAGTACCTCCGCTCCAACGTTTACGAAAGAGCAACTGAAATGGAAATCACATGACATAATGGTAAAACCATTATTGGCTAGGTATAAGGAAGTCCACTTTTGCCAAAAATACTGGAGTTTGGAGTTGTCCAAAAAGATGTGGTCGGCATTAATGAAGGAACAGAAACAGACCGGTGCAGAACACTTTCACCAGATCAATGATGAAATCCGATGCTTGAAGGTTGCTGATTTTACTACGGTTCTCGCATTCAACGAGACGTTCAAATTCCTCCTCTGCGATCTGGCACTTTGTGATAGTGGTGGTAATGGGATGAGTGACATAGAGGCAGCATATATCATCCTGCGAGCATTGCCAACAGATAATGAAGCATGGAGGACCTTCCACCATATTGACTGTAAGGCCAACAAGCCACAACAACTGATAGACGAAATGGTAAAGCAGGAAAGTCGTCTAAAGTTGGAAAGAAAAAATGGAGTAGCACTATCCACGAGAGAAGTGATGTATTCCCAGTCTGGAAATGCGCTGACAAGTTCCCGGAATGAAAGACCAAGAAGGGGCAATCCTCGGAAAAGAGGTGGGCGTGATATGATGATCATATGCCACAACTACAGAAAGAAAGGTCATAAAAAGCAGGTATGCTGGTCAAGAGTTGGAGTAGCCGGGTCAGACTCAGATAACAGAGGACAAAGAGGAAGAAGCTGAACTACAAGCAGAAGAGGTAATACCAGTAATGGAACTGGAGATGGAAACCAATCTGCATCGGCCATTTGGAGCTTCAATGGAAGCATTGGCAGCAACAATATGGAAAGTCCCGGCCAGCCCGAGGTGCATAAGAGGTGGTGGATTGAGAGTGGCTGCTTGAACCATGTTTTGGGAGTTCATTTCTACTTTACAAACTACCAATCGTATGCACCAGGGGAAACAACTGTCAACGTCGCCGATAAGCGGAATCTTGTATGTCAGGGAATTGGAACGGTTCAGGTTATTGTATGCCTACCACAAGGGATGAGCCGTAAGATAGCTATTGCCAATGTGCTTCATGTCGAGGACTGCTGAAATCTCCTATTGCTCGCTCAATTGATGGAACGCGGGCTGGAGGTCAAGATTGAAACTGGAATTGGATGTCACCTATTCAAGGCCGGAGTTCTTATGGGAACTGCCAGGAAGAATTGCCCATTCCTTCGCAATACGCAATCAAGCAATAGCCAGAATGAAAGATCCGGTCGCAAAGAAATATCTTCTTTGAACCAGAGATGGAAAATAAGGATAAGAGATGGAGTCAGGAGCTTTGGCATCGACGATTGGGACATATTACTTATAATTCGATCAGGTCTATGAAGGAAGTGGTTGTTGGTATGTGGGTTGAATAGTATAGTGAGAAAGAAAGAAAGGCAAGATGTGAGAACTGTATGCAGGGAAGTTTGAGCTGCAAACCTTTTGCCCACCCACAATACACAGCAACCAAGGTTTTGGAACGTATTCACAGTGATGTTTGCTGGCCAGTTGAAACCGCCTCACTATGCAACTGGCGCTATTTTGTTCTCTTTACCCATGAGTATACAAGATATACAACTGGATATTTTATGCAACACAAGTCTAAACCTTTCGATTACTTTCTCAAATTTAAGGCAGATGCTGAGAAGGCTACCAGCAAGAAGATCCAATCACTAAGAAGCGATGGTGGAGGTGAATATCGATCGGGGAAATTTCTTGACTACCTCCGCATACATTGAATTGAGAGTGAGTTCTTAAGCATGATGTCTAGTCTAGGTATGCCCAAGGTATTTTAGGTCCTTGCCTGTGAAACTGCAATCTCCCTCCATAATGGTTCGCTGTGCAGCACACTCAAGGGTAAAACTCCATACGAGCTCTGGTTTGGGAAAATGCCAGACATCAGTCATCTACGAGTATGGGGATATAAGGTGATATACAGAGTACCAAAGGAGCATTGGAAGAAGTTAGACTAAAAGGCTATGGGAGCGGTATTCATTGGATATTGCTTAACGTCGAAGCACTATAAGATTTACGATCCTGAAAGCCGCAGGTTAATTACAAGTCCGGACCTAACTTTCTACAAAGATTGCGGACATTGGAAGTCAGCAGTGGAGATTCCTTTAGGGAACAGTGCGAGTGAAGAGGAAAAGCATGTGCAGGAGTATAGATTGGAAGATTTGTTTGAGAAAGGCTTTGAGACAGTGGAAGAAGAGGTAGTGGAAGCAGAAGGAGAAATATTACCTGCCGGTTCAGGATCGATTGAGGAACCTGTTTGTAGGCATCGGGGACGAGTCCCAAGATCTGGTAGAGTGGGTGTGAAGTCAGATCTGGGGCCTAAGCTTTCACAGGAAATGAAACCATTGCCATCGAATTTGGGAAGAGCATGGGAACGGCGGAGGCACATTTTTCAAGATGAAAGAGCTGGAGACAATCAAGAGGCTGCTGTAGAATCTGACTTTCTTGGAATGTTGGAGGCCAGTCCACAGTCAGTGGAGGTGGCACTCTAGTCACCGGACAAAGATTTTTTGATAAGGGCAGTTGATCAAGAGATACAGAATCTAGAACGCCTTGAGACTTGGGTCGTTGTGGAAAACATACCTGGAGCCAGAAAGGCTATTACATCACTGTTGGTTTTTTAGCGAAAGTTGGATTCTGAGAGAGGCCATGAACGATATATGGCACGTTTGGTTGCCCACGGATTTAAACAGAAACCCGGCATTGATTTCTTGCATACCTATGCCCCTCTGGTTTCGCTTAGTATGGTTCGGTTAGTGTTGTCGTTTGCCGCAGCCAATGGCTATGACATTCATCAACTCGATCTGGTTGCTGCATTCTGGGAGAGTGAGATCAAGGATGAGATCTATCTACAGTTGCCATTAGGTTTCAGGATAGTCAGTGAGGCTATACAGGACTCAAATCTTTGTAGGGTCGCATACACTAGCAAGCATGAGCCAGTATGTGTTCGCATTTTGAAAAGCCTTTATGGTCTCCGCCAATCAGCACTAAATTGGTATGACAAGCTGGATAGTGAGTTGATTAGGAATGGATTTAGAAAGAGTGACTGGGAGGCTGGTGTCTTTCTCAGGGGGAGTTGGTTCTTCTTGTATGGGTGGATGATATTTTGTTTGTTGGGGGGAGAAGCGCGGTACAGGCAACAAGAAAGATTCTCGAAAAAACATTTACGATTCGGGATATGGGTCATATCACTCATTTTCTGGGGATGCGAGTTACCTGCGATTTGAGAACAAAGGTGATATCCCTTGACCAGTCAGGCTCCATGTCTCAGGTTCTAGGAAGGTTTCAGATGGGTGGTGCAACTGGTGTTAGTGCTCCACTAGACCCGGGAATGTCTTTGTTAAGAAGAAATAAGAGGATGACTATGGTTGTGGAGGCAGAAGGAGCTGTGAGGAAAGAAGAAAATCTTCTGTAGGATTATCAGGTTGAGGAACAGGTGGATTAAAAGGAGTATTAGGAGATTGTTGGAAGTCTCAACTACGCCGCTATTGCAACTTGTCCAGACATATCATTTGCCATCAGAGTATTGGGAAGATATGCCTCTGATCCAGGTAGAAGGCATATGTTAAGGGCCAAACAAGTCATGAGGTATCTGTCAAAGGCTGTGGGATATGAGCTAAATTTGGAAGTAAGGGAAGGCGTGAAGGAACCATACAGCATGGTTGCTTTGGATACTGATTCTGATTTCGTCAGCGATCCCAACTCGATGAAGTTGATGACCGGGATGGGTATTGGAGATCGATATAGCTCAAGGATTTCCTGGCAATCCAAGAAACAAGCGAATACCGGCTAGAGCACCGCAGATGCAGAATACATCGCTACTGCAACCAGTAGCGATGAGGGTGTTTGGGTTCACAAACTCGATCATGAACTGTATCAGTCATTACCATTCACTCGGCCTGTTACAGGGTAGGTAACACTGTAGGATTCCGGGCTTACTAGGCCGAGGATATTCGAGACAACGGAATATAGGTCAGGAAGGCTCAAGAAGAATTGTTCGATAAAGTAATAGAAGAATATCCTAATAACTTATAATATTGTTAAGGTCTCTTCTCCGTTGCTTGATGATGTTCTCAACCATCGGGGAGAGCCCTACTATTTATACAAATGTTCACGCTACTTTGACTTC
>Ga0307510_10001668_pt1 | contig 24642 bp, 21 predicted proteins | sample 12_EM_MG_FD_207224 | JGI IMG/M metagenome (GOLD analysis project Ga0307510, IMG submission 207224) | Populus trichocarpa ectomycorrhiza microbial communities from riparian zone in the Pacific Northwest, United States - 12_EM | ecosystem: Host-associated > Plants > Roots > Unclassified | place... | reverse complement strand
AAAAGGGGCGAAAAACACTGCAAAAAAAGAGCTGTTCCGCCGCTCTGAAAGAGGTATAAAAGCAAAAAAACACCAGACCTTACCAGAGGAGGCAAGTCCAACGACATAGCACATTTTTCGTTTATTTTAGTTTTTACGGTACCGGTAAGTCTCAACAATAACAACAACATCTTAGATAGAGTTTAGCCAAAAGGGCTAGCGTATCCGATCAGAGGGGAATGGTGGCAACCCAAATAAGGTTGAAAGTGATACAACAGTAATTTACGTCTCACAGAAGCAACATTACCACCGTATGTTCAGGGCATCTTAGGCTTGTTCGAGAGTGCTTCCACAAGTACAAGGATTTTAGGACTTTTCAGCATGGAACATGCTCGGTACAGCGGCAGCTATAATACCTCGGTAGAAAATTTGACCTAAAGTGCCGATTAGCTGGCGCACCGAGGGGGGAACCAAAGGCGGCATGATAACGGATTACTTCGCCAGCTCGAGTACAGCCGCAACTGCTTCGCGTTACTGTATGAATGCTTAAACGTGAGCTCTTGGGTTCGTCGACGAGCTGATTCGGGCTATATTTGCTCCACTATTGGAGCCCTAGGACCTCCTCGCGTACCTAGCGCACCTATGTCAATACAGCCTCCAAAGGATTTGTTGGGATATGTCGATCTAAAATAGCAACGCAAAGTACCGTATGGTATTATACCATTTTTGGCCCAGGTACCGGTATTATACTTCCATTTTCATCGCGTATTCGGAATCAGGTAATATTAAAGATTTATGTCTTAATACCATGACCAAAACATGGCTAGTAGTAATTTCTACTCCTTTCATCATTTATTCTCATACCAGGCCAAACTTGTTCTCTTTTATTAGCTCTTAGTTCACACACAGGTCATCACCGCACCAAAATTAGCCCCCCATTTTAGAAGAGCCATCATGAACCGATAGAAAGTATAGTGTTCATGCTCCTTGAAAGATTGCAGTGAACAGTGCCAGTATCTGGTGAAGCCCGTATATGAGAATGGACTAACACTTTAGAATTTATTACACTGTGCTTAAAAAGCGGCATCAAGGCTACCCTCAACGATGAATGAACAGACCTTCCCTCATCCTACCGTCACAGTTCAAGTTGCCGGCTCTATTTTCATAATGATCATCATTTTCACTTACCATCGGTTACATTATCCTCTTTGTCTTAAAGACATCAAATCTTCGATATTTCAAATAATTCTAACACATCTTCGGGTACTTTTATAGCAACCGTATTCCGAATACACGATGAGAAAAGAAGTACAAAGTTAAGTTGAGGCCTGCCTCAGCAAGTAGGGGCAGGCTGACACAAGGCTTCCTTTTCCGCCACGACTCTAAGCCGGAAACGTGCCGTTACCTCAGGGCTGGTATCCTCCCCTCATTTTGAATCCTAAATTCTCCGGGGCCGAATCTGTCATACCAAGTGGGCGCACACAGGTACCGACATTTCACCTGTGCGAAGCCTGTCGCCCATTATTTCGTGTTTGTTGTATATCTACGCAACAAAAACGAGCTACTCAAGAGCCAGCGGCTTCAATTACCTAATTCTATACCCGAGTACTCGCCGCGAGAATAAGTCCTCAGCCCAACCGTCACTTTATTACAACAACTCAAGTCAGTCAAAATAAAAGGTCGTTACCCGATCCCATACTGGTAGAGAGAAGGGACATGAATATACAGGCCTTAGTATTAATAGTCATTATAGTTGTAATTGTGATCACTATTGTGGTTATCATGGTGGTTAAATTTTGCGGGGATCGTCACTGCCCAAAACTTGGGTGGTAAGACCTGACTGGCGCATGCCAACCGGAATCATTACCCGATAAACGGTGCAAAGATGTTTAACCTACCCAATTTTCTACGATACCGTTCTAAATTCTTGTATCATAGCTAGACGGTCAAAACGTGAGGTAGCCTCGGAGATGTGTTCGAAAAAATCCCACTGGACTCTAGACGGCAAGCTACTTTAGGTGAAGGCCAGCTACCTGCCCGCACCCATCTCCACCCCCTACACACCTCCAACCGTCAAGCTCCTCTTGGCGGTCGGCACCACCTCGAGCCGCTAGACGGCCGTCTATCGGTAAACGGCCTTTTTTCCCGTAGCGAATAGTTTACAGGTTTAAGGCTGACGGAACAGCGGGCTTGTGTGACAAGCGCATGAGCTTATCGATTAGAGCATGCTTGTGCATGAGAAGTAGAGAACTCGCGTAACATGAACATACCCAGTCATTAAGGTGGGACGATACCTTCTTTCAAGTCTCCGGAAACGGTGATGGGTTTGGTTCACTGATAATCCGCCATCCGGCATACTGGACAGTTAGAAACAGCAGTAGCAGCCCTCTCCCCTCACCAAGATCATATTACCTATGATATTTCGAGCATTGGGCCACGTGTATAGTACTCTACTGCTACTGCCACTCCGATGATAGCACTTTGTAGTTATAACAAAAATCATGTCGAAGAGTCTGTAGTGGAAACTACCGTAGAATCTCAAATGATTGGACAATGTGCCATGTAGTCGAGAATTCCCTACCTTAGAAAGGCGGGAAATCGCGGCGGGGGAAGAGCTGCTCAGCCCTTCTAAGAGACATGAAAAAAAATGAAAAAGATACCAGACCCCACCCGAGGAGGCGACTCCAATGACCTAGCACATTATTCAATTATTTGAGATGATACCATAACATTATTATAAGAATATGAGCCCCCGCTGATCGTATCCAACACCATCCAAACACAGGGCCTACTCCACGAATCACTGGTGGTCAGTACCTCCTAGCATATCCAGCCGAAACCTGGTTTCCCTAACAGAGAGATGTACAAATTGGTTTCAGGATGCCCTCGCGGTGCCATCTCTTCCTCAATATATCCGTCGTTCTCTTGTGCTGTCTGACCTCCGTCCGCTCTGACAAGGACACCGCCGGTAATCTGACAATTGCGGGGCTCGGCTTCCTCGAGAGCCCACCCAGCGAGACTCCCAACTCCTTCAACAATAATGCTTGCAATCGGACAATAGTGGAGATTGGCCCCTTCAATCCCTGGCGCTGTTTCTTGAATGACGGCTCCGTGAACAAGATTTCCGGCGGTCGCACCCGTATGCCTCTTAGTGAATGCGAGGCAATCTGCGGCCCCGAATATACTCGATATCCTGACTCAAACATTATAAAGAGGGCAGCATTGTGGCTTATTCCCGTCTTCATGTTAGTCGGGAATTTCCAATTTCCACCTTTAGGACCTCTCAATAGCTTCTACATCGCAATACACCTGTTGGGGGACCCTATACACACAGTGTACAGTCTGCTTGTCAAACTTGAGGTTTCGCGAAGGATACTCGCGCACTGGGTCAATTCTCCGCCGCCGATTAGGGAGGGGGAACTCTACGAAGATGAGAAGAAGAAGCGGAGGAGAGCACTTCGAGATATTGCTACTGTCAATGTGCTCTTCGACGAATGGAACTATGACGCTATTGCCGTGTATCCTCAAATGAGGGGGTCACTCGATCGATTGCAGGGCGAGAGGGAGGCAAACTTTATCGCCGCCTGTAGGGAGGCTGCCCATAGACTGTCTGATTCCCGGGTGAACGATTCTCTTCGGACTTGGCTAGCGGTAGGCGGATACATCGTCAGTGTCATCGCCGCATATATGAAAACAATTGAATCCGGAATGCCCAGTCGCCGAGCCCATACTATAGCCTTTGCTATACTTTATTCGTGGCTTATTCCAGCAGTTGTGATAAGCGCGAATGTTGGTGGATTCGCCAGCACACGAGCGGGAAGGCGGGTGATAAGGGAGATCAAAGACGAATTACGAGATGACTGGACGATCGCAGACCCGGCAGATGTTACATACCCCTCAACCGTTAGGCTTCCGCTCTCATATGGCCCCCTATTCAAGGACTCTACAGGGTTGGAAGAGTCATTCAGCTTCTTCGGAAGCTACAGTTTCCGTCACAACACGAGTCTGAAATTCCCCAGCCCAAACGCACTAGAAACCAGGCGAGCGCACTCCTGGAACCGACCAAATTGGTTCCTCCTACTCTTATCCCGCCTCCCCATAATCATCGCAACCTCCAACGCGGTTCTCCTGAGCTGGATGCACCCCCCCCCCCAATGGCTTGGGATGCCGTTCGCTGACCCAAATCGTCTACTGCATAACCTGGCTCCTAAGCGCACTCTTCACAAAACTCACAGGAAAAGTATTCTCCGGGAAATACTACTTCCGCCTGATCATCGTGAAAGATCTGACCCTTGCCGTAATGCAAGTCGGCTTCAGGCTAGCCGTTCTCATAGGGTACTACAACAGCTGCTTATGTTGGTCAAACTACTTCTCGTTGACCCGTCGCGGGGCAGCCTATCTTGAAGTGGTCCACCCCAAAGCGCTGGAGGATATGGTGCGGATAAGGTGGCCAGTCATCGTCATCGTGGGATTGTCGGCCCAGGGACTAGTGTTACTAGTAATATGCCTCTGTTTGGGCAAGGGGCTGAAGATATACGAGAGGAGTGAGGCGGAGAAGACGCAGATATTTGGAGAGTTAATGGAGCATGAGAAGAGGATTACTAGGAAGTGTAGTATTGCCAATTCAGAATCCATAGGTGACGAGAGGAGCAGGAATGGGAGTGTCAGTGAGGCGGGGAATGAGAGATTGTCTTTGGTACCGCTATTGACAAAGCAGGGGGCTTTGGGGTAGTAGTTTTGTATGTTAGTTTCTTGGGCAAGCGGATGGACGAATTAATGAGTTATGAGTTTTTGTATCAAACTTTTGGGCTAGGTGTCTATCCTATCGTTAAATTTACCATTATCTCCTACTACAGTTGTTCAACTCCACAGCCAAAAACACATGGACATTATTTCTTGATTATTATTGTAATAATAATATTATTGCAGATATCCCGGTGCCGGTACCGTAGTACAAGTATCATGCTCCCTTCTTCTGTGCCACTAAATCTTATCCACCAACTGTTCTTCGGGCCAAGCTCAAGTGAGGCAATCTCAATTCTCATTATACTATCATGGCTAAAATTTAGTGAGTGGAATCAATATTAGCAATTTTCCCGATGGGGGGCAATGGCCAAGCAACCATACTTGCAGGCTCTTCCTACAAGAATGGCTCCATGATATATCATGGATTGAATTTAAAATGTACACCTGGGCCGTTGGACCATATAACACTCAAGCTGGTGAGGAATTGGAGTCATGATACGGGAGTCAATTTTTCGAGATCCTATGTTCAATTCACACGATAGTTATACTTTTTATCCCATCTCCCTCTTCCTTTTAATTACGAGAACACATAAACTAGTGATACGGAGTGATGGTAATTCGGGTCTGGAATATAGGATCAAGAGGTATCTTACTGAAACTCTAGAAACATTAGGGAAATTACCGGGAATTAAATGTAGGGCCTCGAGAAATCGTTATTACAATATCTGTATTGGATGTAGAGGAGAGTACCCCCAGGGGAGAAGGTACGATACCAAAGGTATACCAGACTGCCTCTACCCTAGTTATCTCTTGATAACCCTTATAGGATTAGGTTCGGTCTGCTGGGGTTACTATTTGCTGGGTTGTTATGGAAAACTTCTTCTACACACACAAGCCTGAAGCCCAAGCGTTGGATTTCACAACTAATTATTACCATTTTGTGTTCTGACTTCCGGAGGAGTGGTCTTCCCACCCCATTAGGCCCATCCTGGTACATCCGCGAGTCGCAAAGCTCAGTTCACGTGCCTCCTCCCAAAAGGCAGCAATATCAGGAAACACTAAGGAGATATATTTGTCAATCCGTAAGCGGGAGCTTAGTTTACCTCACATAGGTCGAATCACCATAAGAGAACTTGTTAAGGGAGTTTTGAATTCGAAATTGCGATTGAACCTGCGGATCAAATTAGGTGCCCCGTTGGGGGTGGCCGATAAATGGAGCGATTGTAGAGTGAGCTGAATAGGACATGACTTTAGCAATGCGGAGTTACCTGTTAGAAGCCTATAGTCATAAACTTCGCTTTCTCGCTCAGCGCCCCCGTAAACTGATAGTAAAGACACGAGAAATATAGAGCATAAGAAATTCATCCTGACTCTTCCACCAATCACTACGCACATCCGTTTTCCCTAGTGCATGCCCCCACTCCCTTGCGTACACCCGCGATATCAAATGAAAGATGTGTCTATAGAGACCTCCCTGTGAACCATCCCAACTCCAGACTAGAAGAAAAGCCACCAACAACATTCTTGTAACCTTCACGATCCATCCCAACTCCAGTCCTCCACCTGCCCTAACAATCTCGAAAAAGGAAACCTATCTCCGAGAACCTCGATTCTGCCTCGCAGTTGGACTTGGAACAAGTTGCATCTGTGCTCGGGAGTAAACCGTCGTAGCGAAACCAACGATGCTTGCTACCCTTGGTGATCGATCATATTAGGGGAGAACATTATTATAAGTGCTCGATTGATGATGTGGCAGGGCTGAAGTGAGTGTCTGGAGGCTCGGTAAGTGGTTCCTTTTTGGTCAAATACCTCTCATAATAGAATAGGCTATGAACCTTATTTCCTCCTATAGGCCTCTGGGAAGACCCTGTTTGCTTCTCGGTGGGATTTTTGCCCTTACTGACTATCTGGGGCCGAGTGACATTTTATGATCTCGTAAATTTCAAATGGGCTTGCCGGTGTTCTGTATAGTTGGTTAGGAGTGATTTCCATGTACGTCGAGGATTTCCAGGCTTTGGGGTACCTTATCAATGTCAGGTGGCTTCAAAGTAGGCGTATCGGAGACTCGATCCCAAAGCCAAAGGTCCTGAGCTGGCCCGGGCCAAGAATCCCGGGGCTGAGGCTGAAGGTTTATTCGGGGGTTATTGGGGGCCCAAGCGCCACCCCGCGGGTTGGTTTGCAGGTTAGTTGGCCGAAGAGGCTGTGTTGAAAGTATGAGTACAGGTACATACCTCATTTGATCGCAGTGCCGGCGCCTAACCAATGGACTTTTGCAGATTGTCCAGCGTAGAGAGGTATTAGGTTTCGTAATACTATTGAGTATACATGTCACCCGGTGCCCTTGATAGGGGGGTTTCTGTATCATGAACGAGAGGCGCTTCGGAGGAAGACACCTTTAAGTATGGCTGAAGAGTAATTGGCCCCCGTGGCTTGACCTACAATTGAGACCGGAATAATCCAACCGAGTATTATGCAGTCGTAAGCCCCCTCCTCTGTGAGAGGTGCGAAAAGCAGCAGAGAAAAGAGCTACCGGTATTCTTGTTGGGTGTGTGCACTTATCGTATGTGAGGTATGTTCGTTGTACTCGAGAGTATTCTAGTCGTACAAGAGAGAAGACTATTTAAGGAGAAACACCCGTGCCAAGCCCACTCCCGCACAACCAATGATAGACCTGATCGCAAACGTAGACAGGCCCTAGACTAACTCACAGACATGACCTAAGTGGGTAGCCGTATCTCAACATATCGTAAAGCTAACAGTGCTAACAATTCCATCGCTTCTAGAGACAAAAAACAAAAGAGAAAAAATCTTGCCGGCGGAGGAAATTCCGACCAAATGGCACTTGATTCGGCTTCTACCGTATGCTGGCTGGGCAATCCATGCAGCGATGAACTTTTTGGGTATCCAACTTTACTACCTCCGGACAGGTTCTTGTGATATCATTCTGCCCCAAGATAATTGATGCGCCGAGAACCAGAGTGGGATGGTGGGTCCTAGGGCTTGATAAGCCTTGTTGTACCATGCCTGATAGTACAGTACTGGTATTCGAGCAACTTTATGACACTTGTAGCCGGAAACAAATTCCTAAAGACAGACTCGCAAAGACGTGCGGGGAAGTCTTGGAGTATCTGACCGCCCACCCAAATACACAGGCCCCATTGTCATGTTCAGTACATCCCGCTATTATTGGTAGGCTCAACAACAACCTGGTACTGATACTATCGCTTAGATAGGATTTGGTTGAAAGGGCTGGCTTATTGGATCAGAAGGTGGAGGTGGTAATTTGGATAAGGTTGAAAGAGACATGTCTTACAGAAGCAACATTGCCCACCTTATATTCAGGGTGTCTTCTATTTGTTCGGGAGTGCTTTCACAAGCATTTTAAGGCCCCCCTGCAGAAAACACGTGCCACAAAGCGGCAGTTACCACGCCCCAAACTTTGACCTAAAGTGCCGATTAGCTAGCGAACCGAGGGAGGCCGCCAAAGGCGGCATATTAATGGATTATTCCGCCAACTCGAGTACTAGTACTCGAGTGCAGTTGCAACTGGTTCGACCTACCAGGGAGCACGCTACTATATTAATGCTTAAATGTGAGCTCTTGGGTCCGTCGACGAGCTGATTCAGGCTATATTTGGTCCTGTGTTGGAGCCCCGGGACCCTCTTGCGGACCTAGTGCACCTGTGTCGATACAGCTTTGAAAGAGGTTGTTGGGATATGTCGACCTAAAATAACAACACAAGGTATGGTATCATATCATTTTTGGACAGGTACCGGTATTCTACAAAGTTAGGTTGAGGTCTGTCCCAGCAAGTAGGGGCAGGCTGACAACACAAGGCTTCCTTTTCCGCCTCGACTCTGAGGAGAGAAGATGCCCTCTACCTCAGGGCTAGTATCCACCCCTCATTTTTGAATCTTAAATTCTCCGGGAGCGATCTGTCATACCAAGTAGGCCCACACAGGTACCAACATTTCACCTGTGCGAAGCCTGTCGCCCATTATTTCGTACTTGTTGTATAGCTATGCAGCCCAAAAGAGCTACTCTAGGGCTAGGAAAGCCAGTGGCTTCAGTTGCCTAATGCTGTACCTGCGGTGAGAATAAGTCCTGAGGCTCAGCCATCGCTTTATCACAACTCAAGTCAGTCAAAATCAATAGTCGTTACCAGATCCCATACTACTTGTAGAGAGAAGGAGGGAAATAAATATACAGACATCAGCATTAATGGTCATTATAGTTATGGTTGTAATTGCAATCACTATTGTGGTTATCATGGGAGTTGAATTTTGCGGGGATCGTGGCTGCGCCCAAAACTTGGGTGATAAAACTAAACTGCCGCATGCCAACCGGGGTCACATGAGCTTATCGATTAGAACATCCTTGTGCGTGAGGAGTACAGTACTCGCGTATGTATTTTTTGTAAAATCCTGTGAGTTTATTTCGTATTTAACTACAGGAAAACTCCGGCATGCACCCTAAGGTATGGCCTAGAAAAACCATTAATATAACAAAAGAAACTCCATCACAGTCTTCTTTGACAAATAAAAATGTAGAACCAAAGTCTACGCAATAACCATAACAAAAATCATAGTCATCAAGTGGTCATGTCCTCCTCTTCTCCTTCTGGGCTCTCATCCTGAGCAACCTTGGGGTGGGAGGGGCATTGTGCTGTGTGGGCGTCGTGCAGGCCTTGGCAGTTCACACACCTAAGCACGGTATGGCTGCAGGGTCGGCCACATATACGACAAGTAGCAGTAGGACACGTGTGGTTTCCTGTAGGATGTGGGGAGGCACACCATCGGCATGAAACCGGGTTGGTGCATCGGTTACTGTGGTGTCCATTGCCCTGGCATTTGGAACACTGAGTGTGGGAGTTGAAGCGCAAGCGGCACTCGGTTCTATAGGTTGATGAGAAAGCGGCAAGATGTTTTCCAACGTAGTCAGATGGCCTGGGGCCCGTTATGTTGATCACGACTGTAGAGGCGGTTTTACCAGCCCTAGCCTCGTCGGTGGTGAGCCATCTGGGTTGGCTAGTAAGGGACAATCCAGTATTGAAGGTGGTAAGCTCATTGGCTATCTCAGCCAGAGATTTCGAGGTTGGGATTCCGTGTACCAAAACGTGTGATACGGCGGTGTCCAGGTGAACGCTAACCGTTCCTGGTATTAGGTGTAGGAATGTTCCCATCTTGCTGTTAAGCAAGGTGGCCTTGATCGATTCCATGGTGGTAGGGTAACAGTATTCCCTCGGACTCGGAGAGAGACAGTCTGTACGTAGGTCACAGCTAGTGCCAAGTTGATGTCATCTCTTAGGTCTAGGGCGGTTGTAGGGAGTGGCCCACCCTCGCGTTTAACGATAAGGCGGCGTTCTCTGGCAGTGAGGCCCTTTTTCAATTGGGGCCTATTGTTGGTAGTTGATCTTGTTGGGGCATTAGCAGCCCTAGCGGCCATGGTAGTCTTTTCCTTTCTGCCCTTCCTGGCCACCGTGGCCCACGTTTTGTGCGGCGCGGCTGTGGGGAGGGGGATTGGGCGGGAGTCGGGGGCAGCAGTCCGTTCCAAGGCTATTACCGGTAGTGGGAAGGGTATCAGGGTGGGGGTGTCAGGCCGGGGAGTAGCGTTCTTGAGGGTGCTAACTTCCTCGGTATGGGCTTCGATCTGTTCGCTGAGCGCATCGATGGCCATCCTGTAGTCCTTGTAAATCTGATAGATCATCATACAGTACTCGCGTAACATGAATACATTCAGTCATTAAGGTGGGACGATACCTGCTTTTGAAGTCTCCGAGAACGGTGATATTTAGTTCACTAATAATCCGCCATCTATCATACCTAGCTACTAGACAGCTAGAAACAGCGGCAGTAGCCCTCCTCCCACACCATGATCATATTACTGATGATATTTCGAGCATTGGGCCACGCGTAGTGCTCTACCACTACCGCCATTCCAATGGTAAATCATTGTAGTAGTGACACAAAATCATGTCGCAGAGTCTGCGGTGGAAACTACCGTAGAATCTCAAATGATTGGACTACGTGCTATGTAGTCGAGAATTCCCAACCTCGGAAAAAGGGAGAAATCGCTGCGAAAAAAGAGCTGTTCAGCCCTCTGAGAGACATGAAAGAAAAATGAAAAAAATACCAGACCCCACCTGAGGAGGCAACTCCAAAGACCTAACACATTATTCAATTATTTGAGATGATACCATATTATAAGAATATGAGCCCCCGCTGATCGTATCCAACACCATCCAAACACAGGGCCTACTCCACGAATCACTGGTAGTCAGTACCTCCTAGCATACCCAGCCGAAACCTAGTTTCCCTAACAGAGAGCTGTCCAAATTGGTTTCCGAATCACCACACAACCCAGTTCCATTTCAGAATGCCCTCGCGGTGCCATCTCTTCCTCGATATATGCATCATTATCTTGTGCTGTCTGACCTCTGTCCGCTCTGACAAGGACACCACCGGTAATCTGACAATTCCGAGGCAAGGCCCCCTCGAGCGCTCACCCCTCCCCCTCGAGACTCTCCGCCTCCTCAACCATAGTGCTTGCAATCGAACAACATTGGAGATTGGCCCCTTCAATCCCTGGGACTACTTCGTGAAGGCCGCTTCCGTGAGCAAAATTTCCGGCGGTAGCACTCGTCGTATGCTTCTTAGTTATTGCCATGCAATCTGCGGCCCCGGATATACTCGATATCCTCACTTACACAGTATAAAAAGGGCGGTGTTATGGCTTATTCCCGTCTTCATGTTGGTCGGGAATTTCCAATTTCCACCTTTAGGACCTCTCAATAGCTTCTACATCGCAATACACCTGTTGGGGGACCCTATACACACAGTGTACAGTCTGCTAGTCAAACTTGAGGTTTCACGAAGGATACACGCGAATTGGGTCAATTCTCCGCCGCCGGTGAGGGAGGGTGAACTCTACGAAGATGAGAAGGAGCGGAGGAGAGCACTCCGAGATATTGCTACTGTCAATGTGCTCTTCGATGAATGGAACTATAACGCTATCGGCGTATATCCACAAATGAGAAGGTTATTCGATCGATTGGAGGGCAAGAAGAGGACAAACTTTATCGCCGCCTGCAGGGAGGCTGCCCATAGACTGTCTGATTCCCGGGTGAACGATTCTCTTCGAACTTGGCTAGCGGTAGGCGGATACATCGTCAGTGTCATTGCCGCATATATGAAAACAGTTGAATCCGGAATGCCCAGTCGCAGAGCCCATACTTTAGCATTTTCGATTCTCTACTCGTGGCTTATTCCAGCAGTTGTGGTAAGCGCCAATGTTGGTGGATTCGCCAAAACACGAGCCGGAAGGCGGGTGATAAGGGAGATCAAAGACGAGTTACAAGATGACTGGACGATCGCAGACCCTGCAGATGTTACATACCTCTCAACCGTTAGCCTTCCGCTCTCAGATGGCCCCGTACTCAAGGATACTACAGGGCTGGAAGAGTCATTCAGCTTCTTCGGAAGCTACAGTTTCCGTCATAACATGAGTCTGAAATTCCCCAGCCCAAGCGCACTAGAAACCAGGCGAGCACACACCTGGAACAGACCAAATTGGTTCCTCCTACTCTTATCCTGCATTCCCGTACTCACCGCAACCTTCAACGCCGTTCTCCTGAGCTGGATGCACCCTCCCAACGGCTTGGGATGCCGTTCACTAACCGAAATCACCTTCTGCATATCCTGGCTCCTAAGCGCACTCTTCACAAAACTCACAGGAAAATTATTCTCCGGGAAATACTACTTCCGCGTGGTCATCGTGAAGGATCTAATCCTTGCCGTAATTCAAGTCGGTTTCAGGTTAGCCGCTCTCGTAGGGTACTACAACAGCTGCTTATGTTGGTCAAACTACTTCTCGTTGACCCGTCGCGGGGCAGCCTACCTTGAAGCGGTCCAGCCAAAAGAGCTGGAGGATATGGTGCGGATAAGGTGGCCAGTCATCGTCGCCGTGGGATTGTCGGCCCAGGGACTAGTGTTACTAGTAATATGCCTCTGTTTGGGCAAGGGGCTGAAGATATACGAGAGGAGTGAGGCGGAGCAGACGCAGTTATTTGGGGAGTTAATGGAGCATGAGAAGAGGATTACTAGGGAGTGTAGTGTTGCCAATTCGGAATCCATAGGTGACGGGGGGAGCCGGAAGGGGAGTGTTGGTGAGGCGGGGAATGGGAAATTGTTTTTTGTACCGCTATTGACGAAGTTGGGGGCTTTGGGGTAACTTTAGTAGCTTTGTATGTTAGTTTCTTGGGTAAGCGGACGGCCGAATTAATGAGTTATGAGTTTTTGTATCAAAATTTTGGGCTAGGTGCCTATTCTATCTTTAAACCCACCATTATCTCCCACTACCGTTGTTCAGCTCCACAGCCAAAAGCACATGGAACATTATTTCTTGATTATTATTGTAATATTATTGCAGATATCCCAGTGCCGGTGCCGTGGTACAAGTACCATGCTCCCTGCTTCTGTGCCACGAGATCTCATCCACCAGCTGTGCCCAGGGCCAAGCTCATGTGAGGCGATCTCAATTCTCATTATACTATCATGGCTAAAATTTAGTGAGTAGAATCACACGAAGGGCCAATCCTAGCTATTCCCCCGAAGGGGTGCAATAGCCAAGCAACCCTACTTGCAGATTCTTCTTACCAGAATGGCTCCATGATACATGTATTGCATTTAAAATGTACACTTGGGCTATTGAACTATATAACACTCAAGCTGGTGAGGAATTGGGGCTATACTACTCGCTGGTCTTTGCCAAGAATACCTCCGCCAGCCGTTGTTTTGCTGGAGTCCCCGCCAAATATTCTGCTCATGGAGGTATTCTTGGTAAAGACGAATGGGTGCAGGAGTCATAATTTTCCGGGATCCTATGTTCAATTCACACGGCAGTTATACTTTTATCCCATCTCCATCTTCCTTTCAATTGTGAGACACACAAACCAACGATATGCAGTAGTGTGGATTGGGGTCTGGAGTATAGGATCAAGAGGTATCTAACCTGAAATTCTGTTGGAAAAGCTGCTCGGCATGTTAGTTTCTTTTGTTTCATCAAAGAACAGAGATTAAGAAAGATGTTTTCATTGACGGATGGATAGGACAAGTGGAAAGCATGAAAGCTACGGGAATGAAAGAAGTTTTCTTTTGTCATACATTTCATTTGTTCAGGGATAACAGAGTGTTTATTTCATTTGTTTCTTTGAAGGATAGACAAGGCGATAAGGAGGCATTTGCGGAATGAAGTGGAAATGTGTGGTGATGGTTGGAAGACTGAGAATGGTGTTTTGCTTTTCATATATACTTCTGTCATTACCGTCAGTATAGCAAGTAACTCATCGACGAATATACCTCAAGTTTCTCGCTATCATTATCCTCTCTCCCACTGTTGCTCTTTTGGTGCCGTATTTGCGCTTATTTCGTTTAAATTCTAGAAACATCAGGGATATTACAGGGGAATTAAATCTAGGACCTCGAGAAATCATTATTAGTATCTGTATTGGAGGTAGGCGTGAGTACGGCCGGCGGAGAAGGTATCCTACGGAAACACAACAGTAAGCCATGGCGGGTTTGGGGGAAAAGTTGGGGCAGGGGAATCAAAAAGTATTACGTATGAGACCCAGAGCCTTGATTAGCTGTTAAAATTTCATGCCTTATTGCGCTATATTGCTATACATATGATATGGTTCAGGCTGCTTATACACAACACCTCGATTGAAGCAACGGGGGACGCCGTGGCATAAATTTGGCACAAAAACAGAAGCAATTAAGCCCCAACCTTAACAAAATTAGAATAAAGAAACAAAACAAAACCCTCTACTACAGCAGTTTGAACATCTGCAAAAAGATTTCATAGTCGATTTTATGCCAAGGTGTCCCCCGTTGCTTCAATCGAGGTGTTGTGTATAAGCGTCCGGAACCATACCAAGGGTATACCAGACTGTCCCTGCCCTAGTTACCTTTTGGTAACCCTTGTGGGCTTGTGTTCAGTCCACTGGGCTTACTATTTGCTGGGTCGTTATGGAAAACTTCTTCTACATACACAAGCCCGAAGCCCAAGCGTTGAACTCCACAACTAATTATTATGAATACCATCCCGTGTTTTGACTTCTGGAAGAGTGATTTTCCCACTCTGTTTGGTCCATCCTGGTACACCCATGAACCACCAAGCTCAGTTCGCATGCCCCCCAAATGGCAGCAATTTCAGAAAACACTATCGAGATAGATTTGTCAATCTGTAAGCGGGAGCTTAGCTTACCTCACTTACTCAAACCACCGTAAGAGACCTTGTACAGGGGGTTTTGAATTCGAGATTGGGATTGAATCTAAGGATCAAATTAAGAGGGTTATGGAGAATTGCTGATAAATAGCGTGGTGGCAGAGTGAGCCGAATGGGAGGGGCTTCCCTGTGAATCATTCCAACTCCGGACTGGAAGAAACGCCACCCACAACATTCCTGTAACCTTTACCACCCACCCCAATTCACTCCAGTCCTCCATCGGCCCCAACAATCTCAAAAAGGAAACTATCTTAGAACAATGCACGGCATCGACCATATCTTCTGTTCTTAGTAGCTACCATCAATGCAGTTCTGGAGAAAACTTGAAAAAACTCAGCCATATTCACGCACTTAGGTGGAGATCGATAGGAGGCCCCACAGTCCAAGTGAGCCAGGTGATGTCAATTCTAGACAAAACCGGCTTTGTTTTTTCGGATTCTCCGAGAACCTCGATTCTGCCTCGCAGCCCGACTTGGAACAAGTTGCATCTGTGGTCGGGAGTAACCGTTGTAGAGAAACTAACGATGCGTGCTACCCTTGGGGATCTATCATATTAGGGGAGAACATTATTATAAGTGCTCGTTTTATGATGTGGCAGGGCTGAAGTGAATATCTGAGGGCTCGGCAAAGTGGCTCTTATTGGTCAAATATGATATGATACCTCTCATAGTAGAATAGGTTATGGACCTTATTTCCTCCCATGGGCCTCGGGGGAGACCCGTCTGCTTCTCCGAGAGGCTCTTGCCCTTACTGATTACCACAGGGCCGAGTGACATTTTGTGATCTCATAAATTCCAAATGGGCTTGCCCGTGTTCTATATGGTTGGTTAAAAGTAATCTCCATATACGCCGAGGCTTTCCGAGCTTTCGGGTACCTTATCAATGTCAGGTGGCTTCAAAGTAGGCGTATCGGAGACTCGATCCAAAAACCAAAGGTCCTGAGCTGGCCGGGGCCAAGAATCCCGGGGCTGAAGCTAGAGGTTCATTCGGGGGTAATTGGGGGCCCAAGCGCCACCCCGCGGGTTGGTTTGCGGGTTCGGTGGGCCGAAGAGGCTGTGTTGAAAGTATGAGCACCGGTACCCCATTTGATAGCAGTGCTGGCGCCTAAGCAACGGACTTTTGTAGATTGTCCAGCGTAGAGGGGGATAAGGTTTCGTAATACCGGTGAGTATCCATGTCACCCAAAGCCCTTGATAGGGGGACTCTGTGTCATAAACGAGAGGCGCTTCGAAGGAAGACACCTCTAAGTATGGTTGAAGTGTAGTTGGCCCTCGTGGTTTAACCTACAGTGGAAACCGGAATAACCTAGCCGAGTATTATGCACTCGTAAGCCCCCTCCTCTGTGAGAGGTGCGAATAACAGTAAATAAAAAGCTATTCCATCGCTTCTAGAGACAAAAAACAAAGGAGAGAAAATCTTGCCAGCGGAGGAAACTCCGACCAAATGGCACTTGATTCGGCTTTTACCGTATGCTAGCTAGGCAATCCATGCAGCGATGAACTTTGTGGCGTATCCAACTTTATTATCCCTGGAGAGGTTCTTGTGATATCATTCTGCCCCAAGCTAATTGATGAACTGAGAACCAGAATGGGATGGTGAGTCCTAAGGCTTGATAGACCTTGTTGTACCATGCCTAACAGTACAGCACTGGTATTCGAGCAACTTTATGACACTTGTAGCGGGAAACAAATTCCTAAAAACAGGCTTGCAAAAACGTGCTGGGAAATCCTAGCGTATCTGACCGCCCACCCAAATACACAGGCCCCATTTTCATGTACATCCCGCTATTACTGGTAGCCTCAACAATAACATGGTAGTGATACTGTCTCTTAGATAGTATTTGGTTGAAAGGGCTGGCCCATTGAATCAGAAGGTGGAGGGGTAATTTGGATAAGGTTGAAAGACATGTCTTACAGAAGCAACATTGCCCACCTTATTCCGGGTGTCTTCTATTTGTCCGGGAGTGCTTCCACAAGGATTTTAGGGGTCCCCTGCAGAAAACATGTGCCACAAAGCGGGGGTTACCTCACCCCAAACTTTGACCTAAAGTGCCGATTAGCTGGCGAACCGAGGGCGGCATAATAACGGATTACGTGGCCTACTCGAGTACGGTACGTTGCAACCTCTTTCTCTAACAGGGAGTGCGGTACTGTACAAGTACATGTATGAATGCTTAAGCGTGAGCTCCTTGGGTCATCAGCGAGCAGATTCGGGCTCTACTTGCATCTGTGTTGGAGTCTCGTGGCATTTCTCGTTGACCTATTGCAATTCAGCCCCCCAAAGTAATTGTGGTATATGGAGATCTAAAATAGCAACTCAAAGTAAGGTATCATATCCTTTTGGCTCAAGCACAAAATTAACTCGGCCTACCTCAGCAACTGGGGGTCTGCCGACATCACAAGATTTTATTCTCCGCCTTGCTTCCGAGGCGGAGGGGCACTACCATGGACCGCCGGCGCCACTACCTCCGGGCTAGCAGTTTCCCCTCATTTTTGAATTTTAAATTCTTCGGGAACTATCCATCGCACTAGTTACATGCGAGTAGGTACCGGCACCTGCTCTACTGATATTAAGTTTGTTGCCCATCACTTCGTGTTTGCTGCGCAGCGCTCAGCCCCTTCTGGTGTCACTCCAAAGTTGCATTGGGGACACAGCCAAAGAATTGCGGCACCTTAGGGCTGGAAAGGTTAGTAAATTCGATTACTAAATACTATAATTTCAGATTTAAGGCTGACAGAACAGGGGGCTTTGTATGACAATGGCCTTATCCTGTCGCTAAGAATGTTTTTATGCATGAGAGGGAACGTTAATAGATACGGTCGCGAATGGCGGGGCAATACTTTCTTTCAACGTCTCCTGGACAATTGGTTGCATGCCATCCCGCACAGCTGGTTATTGGGCAGCCGGAAACAGCGGAAGTAGCCCACTACCCAATCAAAATTTACTTCTTATTTCTAGTGTTGGAGTGCGCATAGTGCTTCACTGCCACTGCTTTTGCAACGATAGCACTCCTCAGTAGTAACACAAAATCATGAGGGAGAGTCCGCGGTGGAAGCTGTTATAAGAATATAAATATCTACTGTTCTTGTCTAATATCACCAAGATACAGGGCTTACTCCGTGCGCCACTTCTAGCGAGTAAGTATCCCAAAACATATCTAATTGATGCCCCAGTTTCACTGACAAATAGCAACAGAAATTGATTTCAAGGCCACTACGGCTCAGTGCTGTTTCAGAATGTCCTTGCGGCGCTGCCTCTTCCTCAATATATCAATTATCCTCTTATGCTGCGTGACCTTCGCCCACCCCAGCAGTAATACTACTTGCGATTACACTTGGCCCAGGCCCTCCAATCACCCCCCGTGCAAGACCCCTCCCTCCTTCTTCGATTACACCGAATGTAATCGAACAATATCTAGACTTGGCCTCTTCGATCCATGGCGCTATTTCCCCAAGGACGCTTCCCGTCATAGATTTAATGACAATCGCACCCGTACACTTCTTAGTCAATGCTATGAAATGTGCGGCCCTGGGTATACTCCATATCCTCACGCAGACATTATAAAGAGGATAGCACTGTGGCTTATTCCCGTCTTCATGTTAGTCGGGAATTTCCAATTTCCACCCCTAGGGCCTCTCAATAGCTTCTCCATCGCAGTCCACCTGTTCGGGGACCCCATACACACAGTGTACAGTCTGCTTGTCAAACTTGAGGTTTCACGAAGGATACACGCGCGCTGGGTCAATTCTCCGCCACCGATTAGGGAGGGGGAATTCTACGAGAACGAGAAGGAGCGGAGGAGAGCACTTCGGGATATTGCTACTGTCAATGTGCTCTTCGATGAATGGAACTACGGTGCTGTTGGCGTATATCCTCAAATGAGAAGGTTATTCGATCGATTGGAGGGCGAGAAGAGGACAAACTTTATCGCCGCTTGCAGGGAGGCTGCCCATAGACTCTCTGATTCCCGGGTAAACGATTCTCTTCGAACTTGGCTAGCGGTAGGCGGATATATCGTCGCTGTGGTCAGCGCATTTCTGAAAACACTTGAATCCGGAGCATCCAATCGCACAGCCCATACTATAGCATTTGCCATCCTTTACTCATGGCTTATTCCAGCAGTAGTTATGAGTGCCAGTGTTGGAGGATTCGCTAGTACACGGGTTGGAAGGCGGGTGATAAGAGAAATCGAAGACGAACTAAGAGATGACTGGACGATCGCAGACCCATCTGACGTTATCTACCCCTCAGCCGTTAGAATCCCCCTCTCGAAAGGCCTTATACACAGGGACTTTACAGATTTGGAAGATTCATTCAACTTCTTCGGAAGTTACAGTTTCCGTCATAACACGAGTCTGAAATTCCCCATCCCAGGTGCACTAGAGACCAGGCGAACGCACTCCTGGAACAGACCAAATTGGCTCCTCCTACTCTTATCCTGCGCCCCCCTAATTATCGCAATTACGAACGCCCTCTTTCTGAGTTGGATGCACCCTCCCAATGGCTTGGGCTGCCGTTCACTGACTGAAATCATTTTCTCCGCAACCTGGTTCCTAAGCGCACTCTTGACAAAGCTCACTAGCAAATTATTTTCCGGGAAATACTACTTCCGCGTGGTCGTCGTGAAGGATCTGATCCTCGCGACGATGCAAGTCGGCTTCCTGGTAGCCGCCTTCGTAGGGTACTACAATAGCTGCTTATGCTGGTCAAACTATTTCTCATTCACCCGTCGGGGGCCAGCCTTTATGGAAGTGATCCAAAACGATGTACTACAAGCCATGGTGCGGATGAAGTGGCCAGTCATTACCTTCGTAGGATTGTCGGCGCAGGGGGTAATGTTGCTGATAATGTGGCTCTGCGCTGGAAAGGGACTGAAGATATTCGAGAGGAGTGGGGCAGAGCAGGCACGCATATTTGGGGAGTTAATGGAGCATGAGAAGATGATTACTCGGAAGTGCAGTATCGCCGTTTCGGAGTATACAGATGACGGGGGGAGCCGGAAGGGGAGTGTTGGTGAGGCGGGTAATGGGAAGTTGTTCCCGTTACCGGTACTGATGAGGTTGGGGGCTTTGGCACAGTAGTTTTTTGTGGTAGTTGCTTGGGCAAGTGGACGGACGAATTTATGAGTTATGAATTTTTATGAGATTTCTGGGCTACGGTATCTATTTAATTATTAAATTTACTATTACCTACTACTACTACCACCACCCAACCTTGCGCCTGAGAGCACATGGAGCATTATTTCTTGATCATTATCATACAGCAGATATGCCCCAGTGCCGGTACCGTAATACAAGTATCATACCCCCTGCTTCTTTGCCACGAGATCTCCTCCACCAACTGTGCTAAGGGCCGATCTTAAACAAGGCGATCTCAATTCTTACTAGCTGGAATTCAGCGAGTATAACCAGAAAAGGGACCAATCTTGGCTCTTTTTTTGAAGATGGACAGTCGCTGGGCGGGCCCCACATAGACTCTTCCTACCGCAATAACTCACGATACACTGCTCTCTAAGTGGCCGAAGTGGCCTGCGAGTCAGCCACACCACCTTGGTCTTCCTTAAACTTAAACTCGGTCCTAGGCACAGTAGGGTACCGTTTCATCTCGTGAAAGTCGGATTAGAGCCAAAGCGAAACTGAGGAAGCCGAGCCAACGGGGGGCCACGAAGAAGGCAAATTCGCCACAGCTCAAACACATATCGTAGGCAGCGGTGGTTGGACAGGTTCAAGAAAAGAATCCTCACTAGCGCCGATCCGACTTTCACCAGATTACACGGTACTCGTGCAGCACATATGTTAGTCTACTCGTAATGTCCCGACGTTTGTGAACACAACTGCTATTGCATACCGCCAAAATTCAGCTTTTTTGCCCTGATCTTGGCATCATGCAATAGCAGTTGTGTTCACAAACGTCAGGACATTGCGAGTAAAGCTTACTTCCTTGTCCCCGAGTACTGCACCCCGCTAAGCTCCAGCATGAGCGTGCCACATGGTTAGTTCCCCCAACGCTACGGCAAGGTGCAAGCAATCGATGATACATTCCGACTCCATATATCGATAGGATCCTCCCGGCGTAGCACAACATGTCTCCTGCAGCGTTTCGCTCCCGCATTCTGGCCACTCGTACCAGCACACGGGTACAGTGCGGCGCCGACCAACCAAAAAACCGACCCTCTTGTCCACCATCTTTTTCGCCTGATAATTTATACGGAGAGGTAACACCAGCGTGACCCCGTATATGTGCACCCTTTCCACGGAGTTCACGGAATTAAAGAGGAGCCGATTTTGAGTAGCTCTGAAAACAAGCTTTTATCATTGGGGTTGTTGGATTTGGTCGTGGTGGGCTATTCCTGACACCCCGCATCGGGCTGTGCAAGATCCATGGCAGGCCCCCATGCAGGCCATTCTGTGATATTATACTGGTACCGTATCGTACCGGATTGCGCTCTTTAGGCTATACTTTAGAGTGCTTGCCAGGATTTCCCCGTAGTTATACGAATAAATTCAGGGATTCAACAGAATAAATAAAAATGCCGGACTGTGCTCTGCATAGCTTTTGGCGGTCAAGACAACCCAAGTCTGGGTATGATATATGCCGTAGGTATCTTTAAATTTCGTAAAAAGTCAAACAATCCTAGGGTCTACCCAATTACTTTTTGATGATAAGATATCGTGGTATGGTGCCGTGTTTGAGTAAAATGCAAAGCCTAGGTTCGAGGTTGGTCACGTGAGTTGCCCAAGATCTCGATCCACACATAAACTCCCTTATACCTTCTTTTATAAGGCGTCTGTTGATTACGAGCAAAATATATAGAAATACTAAGACTGTTTATGTCTAATCCACAAGCTGCTTCACTAAATAAGTATAAACTACTTTCATTAGTCTGTTTCACCCTGCACTAACCCCACACTCTTCCAGCACTCTAAGGTTATTTTTGAGCGATTCGAGTAGAGGGAACTTAAGCTAGCCACAATCGCTGAGTCGTTTGAGCTCGAAAAAGATCGGCAATGTCGGAGCCCGTGACTGCCCAATCTAGCCGGTATCGAATTTTAGTGTTTTAGACACCCCAAGGGATTAAAGAAAAACCAAAGACTATCTACTTGGAAGAGGGCTAGATATCGGAGGAGGATATCTTGATCTTAAATCTATCTTCGCACTCAGGAGGGAAACAAGCATCCTTAAATACATAACTCTGAAAACTTTTACACCCTGACTTCTTCCTTTCTTAGACTCTCTTTCCCCACGATAACATTCGCTGCGTCTCTTCTCTCCCTGTCCAGCATCCTCTGCTCTCTTCGCTTCCATTACCTCCATTCCCTCTCCTTCACCTCTCTTCCATTCCTAACGCTTCTTCTTCCCTTCCCTCCTCTTCTTCCTCACTTCAATGCGCACCCAGCTCCTACTTCGTTCTCCGTTTTCCAGATTATTCGTGTTTGTCCTCTATGCGATAAGTGATGAATTCCAGATATGTTGTCGTTGTTCTTAAGACGTCAAGGCCCTGCTACCGATCAAAGCGCCTGTGATTCACAATAAGGATTATCCACTCCTATTCAGCGGAAGGCTCAGCGAACATGTACCGTACAGGACCCAACCTACAGCGCTGTCGTTGTCTATTCTCAGTCTTTTTTAAAACTATCTATTAACTATCCATTCGTTAGAACGAAATAGTGAATAAAGTGTACCCCCCTAAAAGTGAATAAAGAGCACACCTCCATTTCCCCAGACTAGACCAAAAGCTTCTTAACAGAATTCGCACATTCTGGCCTAAGTCAGAGTTACTAGCAATGCCACTAAAGGCTGCCGCTCCAACCTTGAACTCGAGCCCCTCATGGGGCCATAGTGACCAATTCTCAAATCCCTTGAAACCGCTCTCGTTGAAATTACACCTGGAGAACATGGCTTCAAAATCATACCCTCATGCTAACACAAAAGTGCACTAGAAGTTGGTATTTAAGCCCCCATTTCCAGATCTGGTTCAGCAGTTTTTGCGCTCCTCGACCGGGCGGGATCAAGGAGCTAGGTCGCTGAGCCTTGCTATAACTAGTAGTTGATAACCTTAAGCTTCCCTGCGTAAGTCCTCCAATTTGATGGAGTAACCCCAGCGTGGGATGTCATGTTAGGACATACTAGTTAGTAGGAGAGCCGGACTGTCGCCATGTCGGGGGTGACTGGTGTTTTTGGTGTTTGTGAGCCCACTGTGAGTGTGGCCACCACAAACCATATTTAGTCTCAATTGCGTTCACTTCCCCCACATCATCATCAATCTACACATCGAACAGCGAACACACTTTAGTTTTCCTATCACCTCCGTTCCGGGTCTTCTCACGACCCTCGCCTCACGGCAGCCTCTTAGCGGTGCTTGTCCGGCGGCAGTTGCGCTTGACCAGACCTCTATCACAACTACCATATCCATGAGCACATTTACCATGCAAGATGACCCCTCCTCTTCCAAACTCAGTGCGACACCGGCTATCATGCAACCCTACGAATGGTCCTAATACAAGTGCCATGACAGTTCCGCACTATATCACTTCTAAAATTTTATACGTCTCTACCGTGAAAACCGAAATGATTGAGAATCTCGCTAGGACGTTGGAGTTGCCTCTTCTAGTAAGGTCTGTGTCTCAAGTGAGGGGTGAAGGAGCGCTGTGTGTTTTGTTCCCTAATCCAAAGCTAGAGATTCCGGACGTCCTAGCGCTATCCCCAATTATTTCGGTTCTTACGGTATACTATTTCCTTAATGCCCGGAAGTGAGAGCCTAGGAGAAAAAAAGCCGCATGCTGATTCAAGTTTTGTTTGGAAAACTTGTTTGCCCATTGTCAAAATCAACGCTGTCTGCTCTAAATGCGGGTTTCCTTTGAAAATAGGGAGAAAAAGCCTCCGCACGATCGCTAACGTTGCCAGTTTTAGAGAATAGCTGCCCGGTTTACTCATCCATGTCAGAGTTGACGGAAGCCGATAGCCGTCATAGTTGACCGACAAAGGTAGGTATGAGAGTTGCCGCAAGTGGAGAGGTTTGTAGTTGACCATGGAAGTTTATAGAATGCCTTTAACGATTACTTTTGTTCTAGAGTTACAATACTTGACAGATGGTTCTATGGTTATGTCTTTCCTTTATTATTGTTACGGAAGTACGCAGGCAAATGGGGGCGCACATGAAAAAAAAGAATCGGCGGATGTGGGAAGAGGTGGAACGATCAAGATGATTCCGTTATAGTTCATATATACTCACGTTTTTTAGTTAGTTGGAAGAGGGACGAGCGAATGAAGTTTCTGATTATACCCTCCCTATAGTGCAGTCCTATCCTAGTTCGAGCGTTGGACTACCACGCTATTTACTAGATATCCTCCGATGGTCTGTACCCCAGAGCCCCTTATCTCCTTTCCCTGCTGTCCTTATCTTTGATATGATACCGTGTAGGCCAGAACGGAGGCTGCAAACTAACGGAGGCCCCGCACCAATTGATTCTATAGCACCGCGTGGTGACACTGCTCCTGGTCATCAGTGTATTATACCCCGGAGGTCGCATTTCTTGTCACTTTAGAACATTACCACCTACTAACTTTATCAATCATTCCAGAATCCCGCGAGTAAAACGATTCGCCCATTCCGAGAAATGTACAGAAATTTCA
>Ga0307510_10001666_pt1 | contig 24644 bp, 24 predicted proteins | sample 12_EM_MG_FD_207224 | JGI IMG/M metagenome (GOLD analysis project Ga0307510, IMG submission 207224) | Populus trichocarpa ectomycorrhiza microbial communities from riparian zone in the Pacific Northwest, United States - 12_EM | ecosystem: Host-associated > Plants > Roots > Unclassified | place... | reverse complement strand
TGCCCCCTCCCTCGGCATGGGGACCCCAGCGCTCACGGGGGTCCTACTTGGGGATGCGCAAAGGCTCCGGAAAAGACGACACACGCCGTCACAGGCTTGGAGTAACCTCTTCCCGGCAGGGGGAAAAAGATATGCAGATGGGCGAAAACGTCATCGCGCCGGCGGCAGCCCAGCCAGGCGAGGTGACCCAATTGCTGCGGCTGGCCGAGATCGGCGAGCCGGCAGCCATGGACGAACTGATGCGCCGGATGTACGGCAGCCTGCGCCGGCTGGCCCGGGCCCAGCTGCGCCACGAGCGCGGCGACTGCACGATGAACCCCACCGAGCTCGTCAACGAGGCCTATCTCCGGCTTTTCCACGGGGGCAAGCTGCCGGAGGTCGCCGACCGCGGCCACCTGATCGGCCTGGCCGCCCGCGCCATGCGCCGGGTACTGATCGATTCCGCCCGCCGCCGCCACGCCCAGAAGCGACCCTGTGCCCTGGACCGTACCGGCATCACCCAGATCGCCGACAACCTCGCCGAACAGGCCTCGCCCGATGAACTGGACGATGCCCTGAGCCAGCTGGAAGTGCTGGACCCGCGGCAGGCGAAGATCGTGGAGATGCGCTTCTTCGTCGGCCTGCGCGAAGAGGAGATCGGCGCGGTGCTGGCCATCTCGCCACGTACCGTGCAGCGCGAATGGCGCATCGCGCGTGCCTGGCTGCGGCGGGAACTGTCCGCCGCCTAAGGAGCGTTGCCGTACTGGGTGAGCAGGTCCACCGTGCCGTCGCGCATGTCGCGCATGCTGGCATTGAGTGTGGCCGGGTCCATGGCCACCAGCGGGTCCATATAGCGGCGGCGGATGGCCTGGGCCTGGGCCGTCTGGTGGAGCCTTTCCAGGATCTCGAACAGGCGCGTGGCGCTTTCCAGGGTATGCGCATCCATGGTCCCCAGTACCCGCTGCCGGTTGGCCAGGGCCTCGGCATGGACGTCGCGGGCGGCGGCCAGCTCGCCGGCCTGGGTATGGATGCGGGCGATCAGGTCCAGGGTGCCGAAGGTGATCGGATGGTCCAGCCCCAAGGTGCGCCGCTGGGCGGCGAGCGCCGTGGTGGCCAGATCCAGTGCCTGGGCATATTTTCCCTCGTGAGAGAGGAATCCCGCGAGGCTCGCCTGGGCGAACAGGGTGTCCGGATGGTCCGGTCCCAACACGCTCCGGCGCGCCTTGAGGATCGACTGTTGCAGGGTGGTCGCGCCAGCCCAGTCATCGGTGCGGGTGAGTAGCCGCACCATCGTGGTCATCGATTCGAGCGTGTCCGGCTGGTCGTCGCCCTCCACCTGGCGCCGTACCCGGATGATGTGCTCGAGCAGCGGCCGGGCCTCGTCGAACTGCTCCAGGCGCACCAGGTTGGCGGCGACCAGGTCTTCGTCGCGAAGCGTGGCCGGGTGGTCGAAGCCGAAGCGCCGTTCATGCGCGGCGGCCACGGTGCGCGCCAGCGCCAGCGAGCGTTCGTACTCGTTGCGATAGTTCAGCAACGACGCCAACGTGGCCTGGGCATCGAGGGTATCGGGATGGTCGGGACCCAGGGCACGCAGGGACACCGCGGCCAGCGGCTCGATGATGGCCCTGGCTTCGTCGCGGCGGCCCAGCCGGATCAGGGTCGCCACGCGCTCGCGCCGAAGCTGCATCAGGCCCGGATCCGATGCCGGAAGCCGGGACGACAGGCGCGCATCAAGTGCTTCCTGCGCGGTGAGCGCCGGGCTCAGGTCGCCGCTATCGGCCATGGCGCGGGCGCGGCCCGCTTCGGCGGCGGTACGCAACGGGTCATCGGGCCCCAGCGCCTGCGCCTTTACCAGCGCGGCCTCGAAGATGGCGCGCGACTGGCCGAACTGACCGGACAGGTCCAGCGCCCGGGCCAGGTCCACCTGCACCGAGAGCACCGCCGGATCGCCGGCGGGAAGCAGGCGCGTACGTACATCGAGCACCTTCTGCAATTCGCGCACCGCATGGCCGTAGCTGCCGATGGTCACCAGCACGCGGGCCAGCGACTGGCGCAGGCTCGCGCCCAGCAGCGGTTCGTCGGCGAAGCGGCCGTCAATGGCGTCCAGTGCATGGGACACCACGTGTACGTCCAGCGATTCCCGCGCCAGGTCGCTGAATCCCACGCCGGAAATCAGTGCCGCGCGATCGCCCAGTTGCCGGCGCTCGCCGTCCGCCAGCCCATGGCCCATCGCATCGATGTCCACGCCTTCGAGCATGGATTGCTCAAAGGCCACGGCGCGCTCGAGTTCACGCTGTCGGCTGGTGGCCAGGCGTTCCTGCGCGCGCGCCTGGGCCAGTTCGTACAGCGAAACGCCAAGACCCGTGAAGGTGGACACCGCCAGTAGCACGCCGGCCGCCACGCCAAGGCGATTGCGGCGCACGAAACGGCCCGCATGGTAGGCCGGCGTGGCCTTGCGGGCATGCACCGGCCGGTGTTCGAGGAAGCGGCGGAGATCTTCGGCCAGTTCGTGCACGCCGGCATAGCGGTCGCGGGCCTGCCGGCGCATGGCCTTCATCACGATGGCGTCGATGTCCGCGGGCACCGGTGCCCGCGGGGGCGCCGAGGCGTCATCGCTGCGCGGGCTCCGGCTGGGCGGTAGGAAGTCGCCACTGATGATGGCGCTGGAGAGGTGGTGCGGCGTCACCAGGTCCTGGAAGGGCCGGCGGCCGGCCACCAGCTGGTACAGCACCACGCCCAGCGAATAAACGTCCGCGGCGGTGGTGAGGCGGCGCTTCTGCACTTGCTCGGGGCTGGCATAAGCAAGCGTAAGGGCGTCGCCGTCGCCGCGGTCGGTATCGGGGACCTCGTTGAGCATGCGCGCGATACCGAAATCCAGCAGCTTCGGTTCACCGTCCGGGGTCACCAGGATGTTGGCCGGCTTGATGTCGCGGTGGATGATCAGGTGGCGGTGGGCGAACTCCACCGCTGCGCACGCCTTCAGGAACAGCGCGATGCGCTGGCGGAGGTTCAGCGACTTTTCCTCGCACCAGTCGTCGATGCGCTCGCCCTGCACGAACTCAAGCGCCAGGAAGGGGCGGCCGTCGGCCAGCAGGCCGCCATCGAGCAGGCGGGCGATCCCCGGATGTTCCAGGCGCGCCAGCAGGTGGCGTTCCTGGGCGAAGCGCTCGAGCAGCGCGGGTGAGTCCTCCGCGGCGGCGTTGAGGAATTTCAGCGCCACCTGCTGGACGAAACCACCGTCGTTGCGCGAGGCAAGGTACACCACGCCCATCCCGCCCTCGCCCAGGCGGCGGATGATCTGGTAGTGGCGCGGCGCGGCCGCCTGGGCGCTCAGGCCCGAAAGATCGATGGGGTTTTCCAGTGCGTGCGGCAGGCCCGCGGTCACCTCGATCGCGTCGAGCATCCAGCCCACTTCGGCGATCAGCGCGGCATCGTCACCGGCGCGCTCGCGCACGAAGGCCATGCGCTTGCCCGGCGGTAGTTCCGCCGCCGCATGCGCAAGTTCTTTCGCCCGCCGATAGCGTTCGTCGCTGACCCCGTCCATGCCGCCCCCTGCCCACCACGGCGATTATAGGCACGAGTGGGCTAAGCGACGTCTACCGGGGCAAAGGTGCCATCGCCCTGCAGCATCAGCAGCTGCCCCGAGCGGATATCGAAGCTCATGCCGGTGAGCTTGAGCGAGCCCGCCTCCACCCGCTCGGCAATCCAGGGGAAGGTCATGAGGTTGCCCAACGACAGCTTCACCGCCTCGTATTCGCACTCGGTGTGGACGTCCTCGGGAGCACGGGCCAACACCCGGAACTTGGCCGACTCGGCGATGCGCATCCACGGCACGAGGAAATCGCCGCCCTGTGCCGGGGGGCCATCGAGCAACACGCGGATGCCGCCGCACATGGCGTGGCCCATCACGATCAGGTCCTTCACTTCCAGCACGCGCACGGCATATTCCAGCGCCGCGCTGGTGGCGTGGAAAGCCGTATCCGGCTCGTAAGGGGGGACCAGGTTCGCCACGTTGCGCAGGATGAACAGCTCGCCGGGCTCGACGTCGAAGATCATCGTGGGATCCACCCGGCTGTCCGAGCAGGCAATGACCATGGTCTGCGGACTCTGGCCTTCATCGGCCAGGCCTTCGAAGGTCTTGCGGCGCTCGGGCCATTGGTTTGACCGGAACCGCGCGTAGCCGTCGAACAACTTCTGCATGGGTATCGCCCCGCCTCGTAAAGATAGCCCCATCATGTTACGCCGATACGCGCCACGACGACGTTCGCCACCGTACGGAATATCCCCAAGGTGAGCGATGGCAGGCCGCGTGGGCGGCGCTATGATGCGCCAACCTGCCCTGCCCGCCGGTCTACCCATGCGCTGGATCCTTGCTGCCTTCACCCTCCTGATGGTGCTCGTGTGCTTCGCGACGAAATCGCCGGGGTTGCTCGGCCTGTGCCTGTTCCTGGGCCTGGCCGGACTCATCGCCACGGCGCTGGCCTTCGCGCAGGAACGCATCGAGGGCAACGCCAAGCCCGAAGTGCTCAACGCCTATGAAATGAAGAAGCTCCGCGAGTCGATGAGCAAGCCGCCGCCGGAAAAACCCTGAGTGCAAGAAAAAAGGGAGCGGCCAGGCCGCTCCCTTTTTGCACGTGCCCTGTGGGGTCAGAGTAATTACTCTGACCCCCAAGTTGTGATCGCAGCTAGTCGCGGATGCTCACGTCCTTGGTCTCGCGCACGAACAGCAGGCCGATGACGAACGTCATCAGCGCCACGACGATCGGATACCACAGCCCGTAGTAGATATCGCCCTTCCATGCCACCAGCATGAAGCCGATGGTGGGTACGAAGCCGCCGAACCAGCCATTGCCGATGTGGTACGGCAGGCTCATCGAGGTATAGCGGATGCGCGTGGGGAACATCTCCACCAGCCATGCGGCGATCGGCCCGTACACCATGGTCACGTACAGCACCAGGATGGTCAGCAGCAACACCAGCATCGGGTAGTTCGACTGCGTCGGGTCGGCCTTCTCCGGATAACCGGCGGCTTTCAGGTCCGCGCCCACGGCGGTGGTGAATGCCTTGGCCTTGGCAGTGAAGTCCGCCTTGGCCATACCCGTGCCTTCGAAGGAGTCCACCGTCGTGCTTCCGATCTTCACCTGGGCCACGGTGCCCGCCGGTGCATCCACGTTGACATAGGGGATGCCCCGCTTCGCCAGCACACTCTTGGCCACGTCGCAGGAGCTGGTGAAGGTTTTCTTGCCGACCGGATCGAACTGGAAGCTGCAGGCGTTCGGATCGGCCACCACCGTCACCGGTGAAGCAGCGGCAGCGGTCTCGATGGCCGGGTTGCCGTAGTGGGTGATGCCCTTGAAGATCGGGAAGTACGTCAGTGCGGCCAACAGGCAGCCGGCCAGGATCACCGGTTTGCGTCCGATCTTGTCCGACAGTGCGCCGAACACCACGAAGAACGGCGTGGCGATCAGCAGCGCCGCGGCAATCAGCAGATTGGCCGCCGTGGCGTCGATCTTCAGGCTCTGGGTAAGGAAATACAGCGAGTAGAACTGGCCGGTGTACCAGACCACCGCCTGGCCCGCCGTGGCACCCAGGAGCGCCAGGATCACCAGCTTCAGGTTCGGCCACTTGCCGAAGGCTTCCGTCAGCGGAGCCTTCGAGCCCTTGCCCTGCTCCTTCATTTCCTTGAAGACCGGCGACTCCTGCAGCTGCAGGCGGATATACACCGATATACCCACCAGGATCGCCGACAGCAGGAACGGAATGCGCCAGCCCCAGGCCTCGAAGGCCTCGGTGCCCAGGCTGAAGCGCATGCCCAGGATGACCAGCAGCGACAGGAACAGGCCGAAGGTAGCGGTGATCTGGATGAAGCTGGTGTACAGGCCGCGCTTGCCCATCGGCGCGTGCTCGGCAACATACGTTGCCGCGCCGCCGTACTCACCGCCCAGCGCCAATCCCTGCAACAGCCGCAGGACGATCAGGATGATCGGTGCGGCCCATCCGATGGACGCGTAGCTGGGCAAGGCGCCCACCAGGAAGGTCGACGTACCCATGATCACGATGGTGATCAGGAAGGTGTATTTGCGGCCGATCAGGTCGCCCACGCGCCCGAACACGATGGCGCCGAACGGACGCACGGCGAATCCCGCGGCGAAGGCCAGCAGGGCGAAGATGAACTGGCTGGTCTCGTTCAGCCCACCGAAGAACTGCTTGCCGATCACGGCGGCCAGGGAGCCATACAGATAGAAGTCGTACCACTCGAAAACGGTACCCAGGCTCGACGCGAAGATGACGCGTTTATGGCCGGTACGGATCGTTCCGTCGGCGCGGACGCCTGATGGGCTTGTTGCCATGGTGCACCCCTGGTGAGGTAGATGGACGCCCGTTGCCGGGCGACCGTTCGCAGTTATTTACGAAGTGCGCTGGTGCGAAAATGGCGGCCCTTGCAGCCCGCCATCGTCGCTTTAGAACTTGTAGTTGCCGTTGAGGGTAATTTCGTTGCCCTGCGTGGTCTGCCGCGTGGTGCCGTTGGTGGTGGAATCGAGCTTGGCGTGGATCCACTCAAGGCTGAGGTCATAAGGTCCCGCGGTGTACTGAAGGCTCAACGCCGACTGGCGGTTCTTCAGCAATCCGGTGGAACCACGGGACAACCACTTGATCACGTCATCGGTGTCGGGCTTGCTCTGCGAGTAGAAGCCGTACACCGACCAGTTCGGCGTGAACTTGTAGCCGACCTGCGCATAGCCGCCCTTGTCGGCGATATCGCCGAACTGGGAAAGATCGCCGAACACTTCGCCAATGCCGTTGCCCGTATAGGCCAGTGCCTTGAACACCCAATTGCCGGGCATCCACTGCGCGCCGGCTTGCAGCGCGGTGCTCTTGATGTCGCTCTTGATCGGAGTGGGCGTGAGGCCATCCACGCCACGCAGGTCCACCTTGCTGTAGTGGGCGGCCACGAAGGCCAGCCAGGTCTTGTCCTGCACGTGCAGGCGCGCTTCGTACTGCGGGTTGAAGCCCACGTTGCCGGCCGTGGTGTAGTTGTTGGTCGAGCCCGGCGTGCTCCAGGTGCCGCCGTACGCACCCAGGTCAAGACGCCAGATCGGGCCGTCGCTGCCGTGGTTCAATTCCTTCATCCAGGAAATACCGCTGAAGCGCCAGCCGGTGAAGCCGGTGCCATAGCCCAGCGGGAAGGCGATGTGCGAGAGCGACTGCGGGGTCATGTCCAGCGGGAACAGCAAATCCCACTGCTGGCCGATACGGAAGGTCGATCCCGTCGTCGGGTTGGTGATGTCCATGTAGGCCTGGCGCAGGCGCGGCGTTGGCTGCGACTGGGCGTAGGCACCGGTGCCGTTGAAGCCACCGAAGAAATCCATCTCGATGCGGCCGCCACCGATCCAGTCGCCGCCGAACTTGGCGCCGGTGAAATCCAACCAGAAGCGTGTGTTGCGTACGTCCACGCCGGTGAGCGAATCGTTCACGTGTCCTGCCGAACCCGGAATCGGAAATTCGGCGTTCTGCCCGTTACCGTAGGTGAAGCCCTTGTCCTGGCTGAAGGCACTGGCGTTGATGAAGCCGTGCAGCGCCACCGATACGCCCGGCGCGCTGGAAAATACCGGCTTCGGCGGCGGCGTGGCGGCCACGGTGGCGACCTTGGTTTCGGTGGCCTGGGCCTGGGTCTGCGCAGCCTGCGCCGTGGCGGTGGCCTGGGCGGTGTCGGCCTTCTGTTCCTGGATCATCTGCTTCAGCTCGGCCAGTTCCTGCTCGAGCTGGTTCACCCTTTCCTCGAGCTTCTGCTCGCGGACGGTGGGTTTCTTCGTGGACGACTGCGCATGTGCCGCGGTGAACGGAAGCAGCAGTGCACAGGCAATCCCAAGGGCAAGCACCTTGCGGCTACCGACTTTGATCGTATTCATCGTGGCCTCCCCAACCATTGGCGTGCCGAGCATGGCCATGGGACAGCAAGGGTGCTATTCGCCAAAGGTCGAAACTCGACCAAAGTCGTAAGGAGGGCTGTACATCGGTGTCGCCTGGCAACGGCTACACTCGGCCTCCCGCCCACGGTGTCTTTCATCCCCTATGCCGCCCGCCCGGCGGCGCGCTGGAGCCCATGCATGTCCAAGCCGTCCCCTAGCCTCACCGCCGACCAATATCAGGCCATGTATGCCCGATCGGTGGACGACCCCGACGCCTTCTGGAAGGACATGGCCGGCAGGCTCCTCTGGACGCGCGAGCCCACGAAGATCTCCGATGTCTCCTGGGACGCGAAGGATCTTCACATCAAATGGTACGAAGACGGTGAGCTGAACGTCTCGGCCAACTGCCTTGACCGGCACCTGGCCACGCGCGGCGGCAAGACGGCCATCATCTTCGAGGGCGACGACCCGGGCGAAACCCGCAGCCTTACTTATAAGGAGTTGCACGCGGAGGTCTGCAAGTTCGCCAATACGCTGAAGAACCTTGGCGTGGGCAAGGGCGACCGCGTCGCCATCTACCTGCCCATGATCCCGGAAGCGGCCGTGGCGATGCTTGCCTGCGCGCGCATCGGCGCCATCCATTCGGTGGTGTTCGGTGGCTTCTCCCCCGATTCGCTGGCCGGCCGCATCGCCGATTCCGGCTCGCGCCTGGTGATCACGGCCGATGAAGGTGTCCGCGGCGGCAAGAAGATCCCGCTGAAGGCCAATGTGGATGCTGCCCTTGCCAAGCGCGGCACCGACAGCGTGGAGACGGTGATCGTGGTGCGCCGTACCGGCGGCGCGATCGCCATGCAGTCGCCGCGCGACCGCTGGTATCACACACTGATGGAAGGCCAGAGCACCGATTGCCCCGCCGAGCCGATGAACGCGGAAGATCCGCTGTTCACCCTGTACACCTCCGGCTCCACCGGTCAGCCCAAGGGCGTGCTGCACACCAGCGGCGGCTACCTGGTTTATGCCAGCCTCACCCACGAGCGCGTGTTCGACCTGCGCGAGGACGACATCTACTGGTGCACCGCGGACGTGGGCTGGATCACCGGTCACAGCTACGTGGTGTACGGGCCGCTGGCCAATGGCGCCACCGTGGTGATGTTCGACGGCGTGCCGAACTACCCGGATTTTTCGCGCTTCTGGAACGTGGTGGACAAGCACAAGGTCACCTTGTTCTACACCGCGCCCACCGCCATCCGCGCGCTGATGCGCGAAGGCGACGGGCCGGTGAAGAAAACCTCGCGCAAGTCGCTGCGCATCCTGGGTACCGTGGGCGAACCGATCAACCCTGAAGCCTGGGAGTGGTATTCACGCGTGGTGGGTGATGGCCGGTGCCCAATCGTCGATACCTGGTGGCAGACCGAAACCGGCGGCATCATGATCACGCCACTGCCCGGCGCCATCGCGACCAAGCCGGGCTCGGCCACGCTTCCCTTCTTCGGCGTCGTGCCCGCGGTAGTGGACACCGACGGCAAGGAACTGGACGGCGCGGTCTCCGGCAACCTGGTGCTCACGCGCTCGTGGCCCGGCCAGATGCGCACGGTTTACGGCGACCACCAACGCTTCATCGACACCTACTTCAAGACCTATCCCGGACGCTACTTCACCGGCGACGGCGTGCGTCGCGATGAAGACGGCTACTACTGGATCACCGGCCGCGTGGACGACGTGATCAACGTATCGGGCCACCGCATCGGCACCGCGGAAGTGGAAAGCGCATTGGTGGCCCACCCGAAGGTGGCCGAGGCCGCCGTGGTCGGCTGTCCGCACGAGATCAAGGGCCAGGGCATCTATGCCTTCGTTACCCTCAATGCCGGCGAAAACGGCAGCGAGGAACTGCGCAAGGAACTGGTTGCCGGCGTACGCAAGGAGATCGGTGCGATCGCCGCGCCTGACTACCTGCAGTGGGCGCCGGGCCTGCCCAAGACGCGGTCGGGCAAGATCATGCGCCGCATCCTGCGCAAGATCGCCGAGAACCAGCCCGACCAGCTGGGTGACATCTCCACCCTCGCCGATCCCAGCGTGGTGGCCAACCTCGTCAACGAACGGCTGGTGAAATAAAGGCTGCCCATGGCCGACGTCCTGATCGCCGACGATCATCCGCTGTTCCGCGACGCCCTGCAGCGCGCGGTGCTGGCGGCGCTCCCTGGCGCCCATGTGTTCACGGCCGATAGCGTCGATGCGCTGCTTATTCTGGTGGAAGGCCACGCCGACGCCGACCTGCTATTGCTGGACCTGCACATGCCCGGCGCCCGCGGCTACTCGGCGCTGGCGCATATCCGCGGCCAGTACCCTGGCCTGCCGATCATCGTGGTGTCCGGCCACGAGGAATCGCAGGTGGCCCATCGTGCCATCGCCCACGGCGCCTCGGGCTACATCCCCAAGTCCGCGCCGGCGGACCAGATCGTGCGGGCGATCCACGCGGTGCTCGACGGCGATGCCTGGCTGCCGCCGCAGATGATCGGCAACGGCAGCGCGCTCGATCCCAGCGAAGAAGACATCGCCGCAAGGGTGGCATCGCTCACGCCGCAGCAGTTCCGCGTACTGAACATGATCGCCGAGGGGTTGCTGAACAAGCAGATCGCGTATGACCTTGGCGTGTCCGAGGCTACGGTGAAGGCGCATATGACGGCGATCATGCGGAAGCTCGGTGTATCGAACCGCACGCAGGTGGCGCTGGCGGCGAGTCATCTGGCGGTGGAGCCGGCGGGTACGCCGCCGATGTAGTTTGACCTTCCGGGGCTACCGGGCGGGCATTCCGCACGCTACGCTCGAGCTTTGCTCAAGTTCGATGGATCGATGAAGTCACCTCGCCTGCTCCTGCTCGCCCTGGCCTGGTCCGCCGCACCCATCTACGCCGGCAGCCACGCTCCGGCCAAGGTGGTGGCCCTTGGCGAATACACTCACGCGCACCAGCTGGTCGACGTGGACCACGGCCGACGCCTCAATGTGTTCTGCATGGGCAGCGGCTCGCCGACGGTGATCTTCGAGGCGGGTGGCGGCGATGACAGTTCAGCCTTCCGGTCGGTGGAGCCCGGCATCGCGGCTACCACCCGCACCTGTGCGTATGACCGCGCCGGCGTCGGTTTCAGCGATTCTGCGCCATGGCCTTCCACGGCCGTGAATACCGTGGCCGACCTGCACCGGTTAGTGCAGGTGATCAGCCCAGGACAGCCCGTAGTGCTGGTCGGTCACTCCGACGGCGGCCTCTACATACCCCTTTATGCGGCAACGTATCCCGCGGACGTCGCCGGCATGGTGCTGATCGATCCTTTCACCGTGGGTGCGGACAAGATTGCCTCCGCCTTGCTGACACCTGGCCAACGCAAGCAGTGGTACGCCTCGGACGACCAGGATGTGGAACAGGCCCGAGCCTGCCTGGACATGGCCAACAAGGGCTGGCTCGTGCAGCCGAAATACCGGAAATCCTCTTGCCTGGATAATCCGCCCAGCCCTGATCCGGCCCGGCACAAGGTGCTCAACGAACAACTCGCCCGTCCGAGCGAGCAGCAAGTCCTGCTATCGGCCATGCTGGACACGTATCCCGCACCCGATCACGGCATGTCCGGCGGCGAACTTGCCTTGCAGCGCGCCAACCCGGACTTCGGCACCATGCCGCTGGTCGTGCTCACCGCCGGCAAGGACGAGCAGACATCGCTGCCGAAACCCACACGTGCGGCGATCGCCAAGGCGTGGAAGCACAACAACGACGAGCTGGTCGCGCGGTCGCGGCGCGGCAGGAATATCCTGGTGCCCGGCAGCCATCACTACATCCAGAAGGAGCGGCCTGGCGCTGTTATCGATGCGATACGCCAGGTGGTCGACGAGGTTCGCGGCGCATGACAATAGAGATGGTTCACGCGGAAACTGACGAACAGATTGCGGCAACGTTTGATGTCGTGCTGCAACTGCGTCCCCACCTTGAGCGGTCCAACCATGTGGCGCTGATCCGCAGCCTTATGGCGAGTGATGGACTGAAAGTCCTGGCGCTTCTGGACGAGGGAGAAGTTAGGGCCGTAGCCGTCTATCGCGTCATGAACATGTTGTACTGCGGAAGTCTGATCTACATCGATGATCTGGTTGTTGACGAGCGTGTTCGCTCACACGGCTATGGCGCGCGGTTGATTTCCAGGCTAAAAGACGAAGGACGCGCGCTTGGCTGCAGCGAGGTCCAGCTGATTTCGCGAGTCACTCGGGAGCACGCGCATCGGTTCTACTTTCGAGAGGGCTTTGGAATCGAGTGTTTTCACTTCCGCGCCAAGCTCTCGTAGAGTCGTGGCTACAAGCATATGAAGCTCATTGACTATTTCGAGACCGATGACGGATCGCTTCCTGAAATCAAGGTGAGGTTTTCGGAGCCAAGTCATATCGTCAAAGCCCTCACGCACCTTTTTACTCTCGGCGCCAGTAACCTCTCAGCCAACGAGCCAATGCTGTGGATGAGGGCATCTCAGTCAGCGGTGCCTTTTACGGGTCCCGAGGATGCCGCGTTTGTGACATCCGGCGAAGCGGAATCGCTTCAGATATTGCTCAGCGGTATCACCTGCGCTGGTTGCCGCCTTCCCGATCTTGGCGTATTTGTTGGCCTCAACGAGCTGATTCTCGATTACCGTATGGGCCCGGACTGGGGGCATCCTCGGATTGATGGCTTGATCGCCCTTCTTCGGGATCTGCAAGACCTGGGTGGCGAGGTTTCCGTGAGCGATTGGTGGGGCGATGACGGACAGCGGGTATTTGAGAACGCGTTGGCGCTTCCAGGCTAACCTTTCAGGATGGCTGCTTCCCCTGGTTAAACGCTACTGGGCAGATCATGGAATTTCGATACTCGGATCCTGAAGCTTTACGACTGGGCCACGCCAGAAAGATCCTGGCCTACATCATCGGCACACTTATGTTGGGATTCTTCGCCTACGGCCTGCTCATGTTTCCCGACAATCCCATTCATCCGTGCAAAGGACACGGCTATTGTGGCAAGCAGGGACAGCTGCACTCGCAGAGTGAATTCGACGCATTTTCGAGGTGGGACGCGGTGATGGCGTGGTGGCCGGTCGGAATCGTGGCTATTGCCTTGCTTCAGGGTGCAAGGCTAGTCAGAACCCAAAACAAGCATTGACCCGCGCGACACTGTTCGCGCGAACCCGACTGGAACGACGCACCGATATGCTGGGTTTCGTTGGGCTACTGGCCCTGGGATGAAGGTAGTAGCGACGATCTCCGTCGTTTCCAGCCTTTGCTTGACTAGATCTTCTCTACCGTTGGGGACGCATATGAAAGCCGTGCATTCATTGTTAGGCATCGTCTTGATAGCCTTCGTGCCATTTGGCAATGCAGCGTTCGCCCAGGCCATCAATGATCCACTGCTCAACCACCTTACAGGTCAGTGGGTTCTATCAGGAAAAATTGCCCACCACGACGTAGTGCATGACGTGACGGCGCAATGGGTGTTTGGTCGCCAGTACATACAGATCCACGAGACATCGCGCGCGAAGGCGCATGACGGAAAGCCCGAGTATGAAGCTATCGTCTATATCGGGTGGAACCCGGCACTCAATCAGTATACGTGCCTGTGGCTAGACAGTACGGGTGGCAATGGCCTTGTGACCGAAGGCTTCGGGCATGCGGCGAAAGACCAGAAAACGTTGCTCTTCAAATGGAATGACGAACACGGATCGCCTTCCCTGCAAAACGCCTTTTCCTACGACGCCACCCACGACACATGGCGCTGGCAGATCGATGACCTTGATCATGACAAGGTCCAGCATTTTGCTGATGTCAGGCTGGCCCGGCGTTTGGGCAAGTAATCCATGACAAGGCAACTTCTGTTCGTCCAGGGCGGTGGCGGCGAGAACGCGCACGACGAGTGGGACAGCAAGCTGGTTGAAAGCCTCCAGCGGGAGCTGGGACCCGACTACGAGATTCGCTATCCGCGCATGCCAGACGAAGACGATCCCCAGTTTGCACCCTGGAAAGCAGCGCTTCGGAAGGAGTTCGACAAACTGGAGGACGGGGTCATTTTGGTCGGTCATTCGATCGGCGCGACCATCCTGGTGCATAGTCTCGCCGATGAATCGCCCGAGTGGGCACCTGCCGGCATATTCCTTATCTCGATGCCGTTCATTGGCGAGGGCGGCTGGCCGAGCGACGAGGTCAAGCCAAAGCCAGACCTCGGTGGGAAGTTGTCCGCACGGTGTCCTGTCTATCTTTATCATGGCGACGCGGATGAAACCGTCCCCATCAAGCATGTCGAATTAAGCGCGACGGCGATTCCGCAAGCGGTGCTGCGTAAGCTCGCAGGACGCGATCATCAGCTTAACAACGATATGTCTGAAGTTGCCGCGGACATCCTTGAACTAAGCGCGCGGTAGCCGTTACCAGCACGAGTCGTTACGCGGATTCCTTCTTCCGCTTCATTTCCTTGATGCTTGCTTTCACCAGCTTCTTGACCAATGCCGCTGGTATGGCCTTGTTGGCCGGAAAGCTGACGATGGCTTTCGTAGAAGGATAATCCCCAAGGTCTTTCTCATGGTCCTCCAGCACGGGAGGCCGAACATGCAGGCGCACGTGGGGTTTCTTGAAACTAAACCAGGCGAACATGCCGTTGTAGTCGTAGCCCTCATAGAAGTATCCAGGCATCTCGAAGTAGCTCACTGTTTCCGTGGATCCGGGAGCTGCCGCCTGTATCGCCATCCGAATGGCCGTCAATGGGGCCTGTACGTCCTTCGGACATTTCTCTATGTATTCGTCGACACCACCAGGTACGACGTCCTTGGATTTGCTGCTCGCTTTGCCGGGCATGCTCATCTCCAAATCTAAGATGGGTTTCAAGTTGCCTTTGGCCCCCGCAAACGTGCGTTAGCCGTCGCCCTTCGCGGCCTGCTTCTGGGCGCATTGCGCGGCATGCGCCTGCATGATCGCCGCCAGCAACCCCGGGAAGCGCTGGTCGACTTCCTGGCAGCGCGAGGTATTGCGCATTTCCACCCCATGCCGCTCGCTGCGGATCAGCCCGGCCTCCCTAAGCATGCGGAAATGCTGGGAAAGCGTGGACTTGGGGATTTCCTTGTCCTGCATCTGGAGGAAATTCGAGCAGGTACGGGCGCTTTCCGAGGCCGCCAGGCTCGCGTAGATGGCGGCCCGTACGGGGTCGGAAAGGACGTGGAGGATGCCTTCGACGGTGATGTCCTCGATGGCGGGGTGGACAAGCGGCCTCATGATTTCATTTTACCACCCCCTTGAAGTCTGGTTTAGTAGTTCCAATGTCGTGAACTACGGGATTTAAGAACCCGTTATTCCTCTACCAGATAAATAAGGGCATCCGTCATGAGCAAGCTAGAAGGAAAGGTCGCCATCGTCACCGGCGCATCCAAAGGTATCGGCGCCGCCATCGCCAAGGCCCTGGCCGCCGCCGGCGCTTCGGTCGTGGTCAATTACGCCTCCAGCAAGGCGGGGGCCGACAAGGTGGTCGGTGAGATCGTCGCCGCCGGCGGCAAGGCCGTGGCGGTACAGGGCGACGTTTCCAAGGCCGCCGAGGCCAAGGGCATCGTCGATGGCGCCATCAAGGCCTACGGCAAGCTCGACGTGCTGGTGAACAACTCGGGCGTGTACGAGTTCGGCAGCCTGGAGGAGATCACCGAAGAGCACTACCACCGCCAGTTCAACGTCAACGTACTGGGCCTGCTGCTGGTCAGCCAGGCAGCGTCCCCCCACCTGGGCGAAGGCGGCAGCATCATCAATGTCGGCTCGCTGGTCACCCGCATCGTGCCGCCTGGCAGCGCGGTCTATACGGGCACCAAGGGGGCGGTGGACGCCATCACCGGCGTGCTGTCGCGTGAACTGGGCCCTCGCAAGATCCGCGTGAATGCCCTGAACCCGGGCATGGTGGAGACCGAAGGCACCCACACCGCCGGTTTCATCGGTTCGGATTTCGAAAAGCAGGCGGTGGCCAATACCCCGCTCGGTCGCATCGGCCAGCCCGACGATATCGCCTCGATCGCGGTGTTCCTGGCCTCGAACGATTCGTTCTGGCTTACCGGCGAGCACCTCTTTGCCGGCGGCGGCGTCCGCTAAACCGGTTTTTACCCCGGGAAATAATAAATCGACATGCATGCCATCGTGCATGTCGATTTCCCGGTGGCCCGTTCGACATCATGGGTAGAAAACCCACGTCGAACGAGGAAACCCCAACGATGGCCCTGGAGCTCTACGCCCACCCCTTCTCGTCCTACTGCCAGAAAGTGCTGGTAGCCCTTTACGAGAACGGCACCCCGTTCCAGTGGCGATTACTCGCCCCGGAAGATCCCGAGACCTACCAGACATTCGCCGGCCTCTGGCCGATGAAGCGCTTCCCCGTGCTGGTGGAGGGTGGCCGCGTGGTGCCCGAAGCCACCACGATCATCGAATACCTCGGCATTCATCACCCAGGCCCCGTATCGCTGCTGCCGTCCGAGCCTGCCGCGGCGCTGGATGTGCGCTCGATGGATCGCTTCTTCGACAACTACATCTCCACACCACAACAGAAGATCGTCTTCGACAGCATGCGTCCGGAGGATAAGAAAGACGCTACGGGCGTTGCCGATGCACGGGACATGCTGGACACCGCCTATGCGTGGCTGGACAAAACCATGGCCACGCGCGAGTGGGCGACGGGTGACACCTTCAGCCTGGCCGACTGTGGCGCCGCGCCGTTCCTGTTCTATGCCGATTGGTCGCATCGCATCGACGCGAAGTTTGCCAACGTGATCGCCTACCGCAAGCGGCTGCTGGTACGGCCATCGTTCGCACGGGCGGTGGACGAAGCGCGTCCCTATCGCCATTTCTTCCCGCTCGGTGCGCCTGATCGCGACTGAAGCTGACCTTCGGAGAATTGCCATGAATGATGCAGCAACCCTCGTCCCCGCTTTGGAACTTGCCCAGGGAAACGGCGTGACCTTTCCCAACGAGAGCGCAATCTACCGCGCGGCACGCACCGCTCTTTTGGCTGAAGAGATTGAGCTGCGCCGGCATATCGAGCGCGTCGCCGAACAACGCCGGGCCCTGCCCGCGGGCGGCGAAGTAAAGGGCGATTACCGTTTCGAAGGCGAAGAAGGACCGGTGGATTTCGCCGGTCTCTTCGGCGACAAACAGACCCTCGTGGTCTACAGCTACATGTTCGGCCCGCAACGCGAACGCCCCTGCCCGATGTGCACGACGCTACTGGATGCCTGGAACGGCGAGGCCAACGACGTTGGCCAGCGCGTGGCGCTGGCCGTGGTGGCGCGCTCGCCGCTGGCGAAATTGCTCGCCTTCAAGAAGGAACGAGGCTGGCGAGATCTCAAGCTCTACGCCGACCTCAACCAGGCATTCAGCCGCGACTACCACGCCATCGCCGAGGACGGCAGCGACACGCCGGGCATCAACGTCTTCACGCGTCGCGATGGCACCATCCGCCACTTCTGGAGCGAGGAGATGGGAGGCACCACCGCCGACCCGGGACAGGATCCGCGCGGTGCACCTGATCCCGCGCCGCTGTGGATCATCCTGGACAAGACGCCGGAAGGACGTGGCGCGGACTGGTATCCGAAGCTCCAGTACTAGAAGCGTCCAGCGCTCAGTTCACCGCCACCACGGTCTCGCCCGAGGTGCCCTGGAGGGCCATGGTGGCAGCATCCTGGGCAGTTTGCGCACCGGTCAACAAGACGGTGACCGTGCGTATGGTTCCTTCACCGTTGCGCACAGTGACGGTGAACACCTGACGCGCGGGTGCCGCATGGTTGACGACCGCGGGAGCGTAGCTGGCTAGACAGGCCGTGAACCCAACGTCTTCCACGTCGCAAAAAGCCGTATGCGTCGCGCCGATGCCCGGAGCCGGGCATGCCGAGGGGTTGGTCCCTATGCAGACAGCTTCGTCGTCCGCCGTGGCCGCACGGCTTTCGCTAACGGGTCGTGCCTGCATGCCGATGCGCGCATCTTGAACTGTCGTTGCCGCGACCGAGCCTGCAATCTGCCGGACCTTGGCTACAGGTACGTCGGCGCCGCATACGGGAGCGACGGACAGGACCGCCATGGAGGTCGCAGCAATGATGGTAAGGATGGTTCTCATAGTGGTCGCATGCAACCCTTGTCGTAAGAGCGCCCAGACGGTTGAAGTCGGGCAAGCGCACGCTCCGCATGCATTGCGGCGAAACCAGATACCTGCCGTCAGGTCATCGCCTTCTCGAGGAATCTGACGCCTGCATCATTGCACCAGCCATTTCGGTTGGCGACTAAATCTATAGGCCAAACCGGCAACTTTCCACGACCGATGATAGGAGTGGGACGCAATTCTCAGTGCGGTTGGCTAGCTGCAGCACTAACCACAGACTCGACCAGGAAAGAATGATTCCTGCCGCGGCAGGTATCCATGTTCCATGACGCCGAAGTCCACAATCGGGCAGCCAATCAAGGAGAGCAGTAAGGGAATGGTCGGGGGATGCCATGCATTAGTATAGGAACGATCGAATTGTTCTAGTAACGCCGTCTGGTGAGTATCTCGTCAACCAGGCGCCCAGATCCCAGTACGGGGAACCGATGTCGGACAATGAATACCTTCTAGAAAACCGGAAGACGGAAGCAGCACAACGCTTCACCTCGCTATCGGCGCTGTTCGACCCGGTCACGCTTCGGCAGTTCGATGCCTGCGGCATGGCCGATGGATGGCGCTGCTGGGAAGTGGGAGCGGGTGGATCCGCTCTAGTGCAGGCGGTCGCGAAGCGCGTCGGGCCTGCCGGGCATGTACTGGCAACCGACATCGACGCCTCCTGGACGCAAGGTGCGGCGTCCCCGAACGTGGACATACGCACCCACGACGTGGCCCTCGATCCTCCGCCGGGTGATCCGTTTGACCTGGTGCACGCCCGGCTGGTGCTGGTCCACGTGCCCGAACGGGAGCGCGCATTCCGCAATATGCTTTCGGCGCTCAAGCCCGGGGGTTGGCTGGTGATCGAGGATGCCGACCCTGCACTTCAGCCCTTGAGTTGCATCGACGCATACGGCCCCGAACAAGAGCTGGCAAACAGGATCAGGCAGGGGTTCAGAACATTGTTGTCGAAGCGGGGAGCGGACCTGGGCTTCGGCCGGAAGCTGCCGCGGATGTTTCGCGATGCGGGGGTGACCGACATCGCGGCGGAGGCTTATTTCCCGATCACCTTGCCCGAATGCGCACCGCTGGAAGTCGCCACGATCAAGATGATCCGAAGCGACCTGCTTGACCATGCTATCGCGACGGATGCGGAGATCGAACAGCATCTTGAGAACGTGCGAGCGGGCGTGCTTGACCTATCCCAGCCGCCGATGATTTCGGTCCGTGGGCGCAAGCCGCTATAGGCTACGCAATGTTCTGCTGCCAATCGCTCTCGTCCCGAGCCGTCGACTTTCTCCGTGCCAAGGCCACCAGAAGTGCGCGCAGCGCCGCCGGCTTGGCGGGCTTGTGCAACAACGGATAGCCGAGCGCACGAGCTCGCTGCAGTAGCTGCGGGCTGTTGTTCGCCGTGATCAACGCCGCCGGCGGAAGGTTCGGCATGATCTTGCCGAAGCGCTCGAGTACATCCAGTCCGTCGGCTTGGTCATCGAGGTGGAAGTCGGCAAGGATCAGGTCCACCGCCTCGCCACGCAGGATGGCCTCGGCCTCGGCTTCATTTTCCGCCGTCAGGCAAGTGACGCCCCAGCGCCCCAGGAGCGCGCGCATGCCTTCCAGAATGGTGGCGTCGTTGTCCAGGCAGAGCACGCGCAGCGGCAATTGCTCGCCGCCGGGCAAGGTCATCGGGCGCTCGCGCTTTGGCGCAACGTAGGCAGTGCGCGGCACCGTCACGCTGAAGCAGCTGCCAGTGCCGGCTTCGGAGTGCAGGTCCAACCGGTGCCCGAGGATGGCCGAAATGCGTTCGCAGATGGAAAGGCCCAGGCCCAGGCCTTTCTCTCCCCACGGTGAGGGACGGTCCAATCGCTGGAATTCGCCGAAGATCCTGGCCTGCTGGTCCAGGGCAATACCAGGCCCGGTATCCCATACTTCGATGCGCACCTCGCCGCCGCTGCGGCGCGCGCCCATCAGCACGCGCCCGCGCCGCGTGTAGCGCAGGGCATTGGAAAGGAAGTTCTGCACGATCCGGCGAAGGAGCTGCGGGTCGCTGCGCACCGACAAAGTGGTAGGCACCACGTCGAAGGCGATGCCGCGTTGCTCGGCCACCACGGCAAATTGCGGTTTCAGGGAATTGAACAGGTCCGTCAGCGAGAACGCGCTGACGTCAGGCCGGTAGCTGCCGGCGTCCAGGCGCGAGACATCGAGCAGCGCATCGAGCAGATCTTCCGCGGCGCGGAAGGATGCATCGATGCGTTCGGCCAGCTGGGCACTTTCCTCATCGAGCTTGGGATACTGGCGCAAGGCGGATGTGAACAGCCTGGCCGCGTTCAGCGGTTGCAACAGATCGTGGCTCGCCGCCGCCAGGAACCGCGTCTTCGAGGCATTGGCCGCTTCCGCATCAAGGCGCGCCTTGGCGGTGTCTGCCAGGGCCTCGGAGAGTTCGGCGGTGCGCAGGTCCACGCGTTGTTCCAGGGTCTCGTTGGCCTCCATCAGGGCCTGCTCGGCGTGTTTGTATGCAGTGACATCGGTGTAAGTGGTGACATAACCACCGCCCGGCAGCGCGCGGCCGCGCATCTCGATCACCGTGCCATCAGGACGGATACGCTGAAACAGATGTGGCGAGCCTGCCCGCATGTAGCCCGTGCGCTTGGCGACGTGTTGCTCCACTTCACCCGCACCGCATTCGCCGTGTTCGGCGTTCCAGCGGATGAGGTCGCTCACGGGAAGACCGACGTACACCATGCCTTCGGGGTAATCGAACAACTCCACGTAGCGCCGGTTCCAGGCCACCAGGCGCATCGTCGCGTCGACCACGCTGATGCCCTGCGATACGTTCTCAAGCGTGGTGGATAGCAGCTCCCGGTTGAAGCGCAGTTCTTGCGAAGCTTCATCCATCAGCGCCATGGCCTCGGCGATATCCAGGCCCGTGCCCGACAGTGCGCTGATCAGGATGCGCCTGGCGCTGGCCGCACCCACCGCGCCGGCCAGGAGGCGCTCGGTGAACTGGATCAGCGCACGGTCGGCCAGTTGCCCGGGTTGCAACTCCTTTCCGCGGCGCATGCCGTAGTCGGCAAAGGCGCGTTCGGTGCTGCGTTCACCGACGATACGGCCGGCGATGGCGAAGAGGTCGCGCACGGCCACCCGGCCACGCCAATCGCCTGCGCCGGTGGTCACCCCGGCCAGGGGATCGACGAACAACGCCGCGTGCAGGCGCTCCTCGATACCTGGCCGTACGCGCAGGGAGATAAATACCAGGGCGCCAACATTCATCAGCAGCGACCAGAACGTCCCATGCGTGACCGGATCCCAGCCGGTGAGGTGGAACAAGCCGGTAGGCCGAAGCCAGTCCAGCTTCAACGGCCCTTCCTGCAACCATGCCTGTGGCAACCAGCCCGAGCGGATCATCGCCGGCATCAGCAAGGTATAAGCCCAGGTGGCGAAGCCCGCCAGCAGCCCCACGTACACGCCTACACGGCTCGCGCCGCGCCAATACAGACCCGAGACGATCGCCGGGGCGAACTGCGCAACGGCAGCGAAGGCAAGCAGGCCCGTGGCGGCGAGGTTCTCGTCACCGGCAAGCAGGCGGTAGTAGGCATAGGCGCCGGCGGCGAGCAGCACGATGGCCACCCGCCGCACGCGAAGCACGATGTACGACAGGTCGCTGCGATGCTCGAGCCCCAGGCGATGGATGCGCAGCAGCGCGGGCATCACCAGGTCGTTGCTGATCATCGTCGACAAGGCCACCGCCGCCACGATCACCATGCCGGTGGCGGCGGAGAAGCCACCGACAAAGGCGAGCAACGCCATGCCGTCGTTGCCCAGGGCCAGCGGGAGATTGAGCACCCAGGCGTCGGCCGATCCACCGCGCACCGACGGCAGGTGCATGCCGCCGGCAACGATCGGCAACACGGCAAGGCTGATCAACACCATATAGGTCGGGAACATCCACCGCGCGCGGCGGAGGTCCTCGGGGTCTTCGCATTCCACCACGCCGATGTGGAACTGCCGCGGCAGGCAGAACATTGCGCAAAAGGCCAGGAGCGTCTGCGCGATGAATCCGGTGGGCAGGCCTTGCTTCACTTCGTTGATGGCGGGCGCGTAGCTGGCGGCGAGGCCGGGGCCATGCATCCAGGCGTACACGCCGATGGCAATGAAAGCCACCAGCTTCACCAGCGATTCCACGGCCACCGCCAACATCATGCCGTGGTGATGTTCCGAGGCGTCGATGCTGCGCGTGCCGAACAGGATGGCGAAGGTGGCCAGCAGGATCGCGCACCACATGGCGCTGTCACCCATGAGTGGGATCGCGGCCTGTGGGTGGCCGGCGGTGAGTACATGGAAGGACATCGCCACGGCTTTGAACTGCAAGGCGATGTACGGGATGATCGCCACCACCGCGATGATCGCCACCAGCGCCGCCAGGCCGTGCGATTTGCCGAAGCGCGCGGCGATGAAATCCGCGATCGAAGTGATGTTGCGCTCGCGTGATACCAGCACCAGGCGCTGCATCAGGCCGAAACCCATCACCAGCAGCAACAGCGGGCCGAGGTAGATAGGAAGGTAGGCCAGCCCGTCGCGCGCCGCGGTGCCCACGGCTCCGTAGAACGTCCATGACGAGCAATACACCGCCAGCGCCAGGCTATAGACGATCGGGCGCAGACGCGGCTGCCGCGGGTAGAGCGGGCGGCGATCGCCGGCGTAGGCCACGGCGAACAGCAAGCCCACGTACACCAGCGCCAGCAACAGCAGGTAGCCGCCTGCAATCACGTCGTGCCCCAAGGGTTCATGCGGCCATTCTAGGCACAAGTTGCCTTGTCCTTCGCCATGCCGGCGCGCGGACGTTACCATCGGTGGATGAGCGTGCCTTCCCGCCTGCCCCGGCTTGACCCCGACGAGATCCACCTCTGGCCGATGCGCCTGGCCTCGCGCAACGAGGACGCCGGCCACGCGGTGCTGCCCTGGCTTGCCGCGTACCTCGGCGTAGCGGCGGGGGACTTGCGCCTGGGACGCGGCCCGTTCGGCAAGCCGGCGCTCGAAGGCGCGCACGGCCGGCTGTCCTTCAGTTGGTCGCACACCGGCGACGTGGCCCTGCTTGGCGTGGCCTGGGAGCTGCCGGAGCTGGGCGTGGACATCGAGCGCGACCGCCCACGGCCGCGCCTGCTGGATATTGCCGGGCGCTATTTCGCGCCCGACGAAACCGCATGGCTGGCAGCGCAGCCACCGGAGGGCCGGCAAGCTGCCTTCCTGCGGCTGTGGACGGCGAAAGAGGCGGTATTGAAGGCCCATGGCCAGGGCCTCTCGTATGGCCTGCACCGGGTGGGCTTCACCTGGAACGACGGTCCTGCGGCACATGGGTTCGAGGGCGAACTGGCACCGGCTTCGCGCTGGAGCCTGGTGGAACCGGTGGTCGGACCGGGCCTGCATGCGCACGTGGCGTGGTCCGATGCGCAACGCACGCGCCGCGTGCTGCTGCCCGGTGGGGAGGAACCTTTCACGCGGGATCAGGTCTGATCCTTCGTTGCCAGTCGTGGAAGGGCGCCACACGGACGTGGCGCGTTATGCTCCGTAACAGTCACTGGCGCTGGCCGCGAGGCCTGCGCCATTCTTGTCTATGGACCTGCAATGACCTTCCTTAGCGTCAACCTCAACAAGATCGCCGTGCTGCGCAACTCCCGCGGCGGCAACGAACCGGACCTAGCCACCGCCGCGCACACGTGCCTTGAGGCCGGTTGCGATGGCCTGACCGTGCATCCGCGCCCCGACCAGCGGCACATCCGCCCCGCCGATGTACGACTGCTGGCCGCCCTGCTGCGCGGCCGTGGTGAATACAACATCGAGGGCAACCCGTTTGCCCCGGCCCGCGGCGACTACCCGGGCCTGCTGGAACTGGCGCGTGAAACGCGGCCCACCCAAGTCACCCTGGTACCGGACGGCGACGGGCAGATCACCTCCGACCATGGCTTCGACCTCACCAAGGATTGCGACGTGCTCGCGCCCCTGGTGGCGCAGTTTCGCGAACTGGGGTGTCGAGTCAGCCTGTTCGTCGATGCAGGTGGAGAAGGCTTCGCCGAGGCTGCGCGCATCGGCGTGGAGCGCGTGGAGATCTACACCGGACCCTACGCCGAAGCATTCGCCGCGGGCAGGGTAAAAGAGGCACTGGAGCTTTGTGCCCATACCGCACGCAAGGCACAACAGGCTGGGCTGGCGGTGAATGCCGGGCACGACCTTAGCCTGGAAAATGTCGGCACGTTCAAGACGGCGATCCCGGGCCTTGCCGAAGTGTCCATCGGCCATGCGCTGATCACCGAGTCGCTGTATTCGGGCATGGCCAACGTGGTGCGGCGCTACCTGCAGATCCTGCACTAGTGGGTGGGTGTTGGGGGTCAGAGTAATTACTCTGACCCCTTTCCCGGGCCTGTTCGGTTCGAACATAAAAAAACCCCCGCGCAAGGCGGGGGTTTTCCAAAGGGTAGTGCTTGTATCGCGTTTGTTACTGACCGCCACCGGTGTTGACGAAACCGATCTTCACCAGGCCCTGGCTTTTCGCATCGGAAAGAACCCTGGCGACCGCCTCGTACTGGGCGTTGTCGTCGGCGTCGATCTGCAACTCCGGCTGG
>Ga0307510_10001665_pt1 | contig 24648 bp, 18 predicted proteins | sample 12_EM_MG_FD_207224 | JGI IMG/M metagenome (GOLD analysis project Ga0307510, IMG submission 207224) | Populus trichocarpa ectomycorrhiza microbial communities from riparian zone in the Pacific Northwest, United States - 12_EM | ecosystem: Host-associated > Plants > Roots > Unclassified | place... | reverse complement strand
AAATCTTCATTATCATTTGTGTAAAATAAAAGAAAAAAATCAAGAGCTTGGCTATGATTTGAATTCTTATTATGTATCTGCTTCCATGGGTTGTTTAATGCAACGCTTTGAAATGGGTACAAGAAAGCTGACTTGATTTTTTTTTTTATGGAGTTATCACTCATCACTCTCCAAGGCAGACGGGTAGCCATTCCCGTAACATATTGAGACTAAGCCCTAGGTGATGTAGCATCTGTCTTTGGGAACTAGGAAGAAACTTTATTTAGTTGGCCCATGTATTCATAGGTCAAGGAAACAACTGTTTTCCTTTTAAGGTTTGAAAAGTGGACGCAGTTATTGTGTTACTCAGTCCTAAGATCTCTTTGGCTTATCTTTTCTTACAAACACTTGGTGCACCAGTTGTGCTCTTATTGTTCTCGAGCTACCCAGCTTGCAGTTCAGAAGCAGGAAAAGATCTCTTTGTCAGTAATCTCTCATGTAGATGAATCTTTAAGCTGGCATTGCTCTTGATTACACATAATTTTACTCTAAATGAGATGCATGAGGAGATAAATTTTGTCAACCTTTACAAATTGATCTTCTCTGAAGTGTGGTTGACATATACTCTCTCTTGCATGTCTTGTGTGTCAGTCAGACTACATTTACTTTGGCAGTAAATGATCTAGTCCAATAAATTATTCCCCAATTCTATCTCACATCTAGTCCAGCCTTGAATTGGTTACCTGGGTTTGTTTACCATTATGATACTCGCTCAAAACCTTTCCATTTGGTTGCATGCTTGATGTATCTTCCTAACTTCCATAGCTGCATCATAGGAAGGGAGATTCTTGGTTCATGACAGTTAACACCAATATTCTTATGGTTATACTCCTACTACAGGCATTGGATATCTTTCAAACAGACGTTGCAAAAGTGCTATCACCCATGTTTTTTACTTATACTTGTTTGTTTCTGTGGTAGAAGACTCGGGCTGCCAAGTTCAATTGTGCTGTTTGAATCTCAAGAATGGCCACTTAATAGACTATGCATACGGTCCTTGTAAGCATCTTGATTTGGTTGGATCAAATTGTGTAGTGGCCTTTCTCTTTTATATAACTTCATCTAGAGTTTGCCTTGCCTATGTTGCTCAGTGTGTTTCTGCACTTTTGCTATTACTAATTGGTAGATCATCCTGTTTTAAATCTGTTATTTTTAATGTTTTCCTTTCCAAACTATGGTGCTTTGTTTATATAATCAGTTATCTATATCTCATTTTTCTTGTGTACAGACAAATGCTCAGGAGAAATTTATGAGGATTAAGCACGCATACAACACATTGCTGAATTCTGAATCTCGGAGAAAGTATGATGCTGGAAACTCATCTGGTTTTTCATACTCTAGTGGTCAGAAAACACAAAGCAGCAGTACCCAAGATGAAGAAGAATTTTATGGACTTGGTAAAAACTTGTAAACCTACAAAAATCTATTTAATTATGTTACTCATAAGAAATTTGCTTGTTGTGGCCATTTACTCTTTTCTACATGTCATTTAGGGGTCATTATGTCTACCACTGCTACTATGTTGTGCTTCAATACGTGTATAGCTGTACCTGCTGCATGGGTAATGCCAGCAGAGGGACATGCCGCCTAGTGGGGCTTTAGTTCTTACAGAACTATGTAATGGGATGATCAGCAAACCTGATTTCTCCCAACAGTCTAACTGGAAAAGGGTTGATTGAAAGTTGTCGAACAATATTGTGACACTTGGACCAACCGATAATGAAGCAGAGCTTCAAGTGTGGTTAAAGATTCCTGCTGTGAGTCTGTCATCTGCATGTTGTCTTGTAGTTTGTTAGAAACTTCAGAGCTTCTTGCTTTGCATCAGCTCATTCTTTTGCCACCTATGCGGGTATTTTACATGGGTGATGTGTCCTTGAAATATTATCTTGTGATGCGTGCAATTTTCCTGCCTGCACTTCAGATTATTTTTCCCAGCATTCCTTGATGGGTAATTTTGGAAATTACCAGGGAAATGATTTTCTGAATTTTTATGCTGTCATTTTCAATCTTTTATTAGGAATTAGGTTTGGTTGTTCTTATACACGAACCGCTTTATGCTGCAGGTAATTTTATGAGGGATTTTCAGATAACAATAGGTAGTTTGTACTGCCTATGACACATGACAATGCTCATAAACTTTTTTCAATTGTTTCAAATCCTTTTCTCATATCCTATAAAATTCAACTGTAGTTACCTAGTCTGGTATTATTGTTACAGGGGACTTCTTTAGGGATCTGCAAGAAGAATTCCAGAATTGGGAAGCCAGCGCTCCATCTCAAGGGAAGCCAAAGAGCCTATGGGAAGAATTGGCAGTACGTTGCTTTTAATTTTGCACATGCAGTTTCAAGACACAATAAATCTATTTGAACAAGCTAACTGTCACATGCTTGCTTGGACTTTTCGCTAAAGATTTATATAATCCACAAAGCAAAGGACTTGCTGAGGAAACAGCCTCACCTTGTATTTCCACCCCCTGCAGGAAATAGGGGAAGAATTTGTCGAATTCCTAGAGAAAGAGCTCAACATAACAGATACAGAATTTGAAGGAAATAAAAATGATGGATTTCAAGAAGATGATTTTTTTTCCAGTTCTAGCACCAAGAGAACGGGAAATGGTGCTCAAAATGAAGATGGCAAGAGTAGCAGCATCGAAGATAACATTGATGAGATTGAAGCTACTCTTGCTAAGTTGAAAAGGGAATTGGGCTTATAGCAAGGAAATGCAGCCTGCCATTGTACCCTTAGTTAGAGATGTTGAAGGTTGAAGGCGGCAAGTGGGGCTACCAATCTGTAATCTAGAGTCCAGACAACACTCAGATATAGTTAGTTCATCGTGAGATCTCAAAAACTCCAGGGCTGACTTCTTCTGAAGATCTCATCAGTTGCGAAACATCCAACTTCCGAGGACTGCAAAATGTTGACGGCAGAAGTGCCATCCTTATTTCTTGCAGTGTTTGGTTGTGTAGACACGAGCTTGCACGTATGGAAGAATGAAGGTGCAATAATTTGTTTTGGTAGTCATATCTTTATGAATCTGATGTCTTAAATTAGACTGGTGACTTGTAAAAACCCAAGAAAGGATAATATATAAATGGATTCGATTTACATAAACTTTTTTAGTGTTTGGCTCGAAAATGTTAAGGTTAGTTTAGATGGAATGATGTAGCTATATGGAGAAATTATTTGGATGTAAAAAACCCTAGAAAGGATGATCCATATTGGAACATTGCAGCAAGTTCAAAAATCCAAAACAAAATTCATGCATTATGATTTATTTTTTCTGACATGCAAAACTATCCATCAACACCAGATTGAATTTTTTTTGAACAGTGAAAAATAAAAAAAGGTTTTTATTTTTTTATATTCAATTTAATCCTTGTGAATATTCTTCAGCACTCCGTGAAGAAAAATCTAACACATAAAACTAAACTAATATAACTTGAAAAGATAAAATTGCAAAAAATAAAAACCCAGTAACCTAAAAAAACAATATAGAAAAGTGAAAGGCATCAACATCGAATATTTTTTGAATGTTAAGTGAAAAAAAAAAAAAATCTCAACACATAAAACTATGCTAGCTAATATAACTTGGACCGTTAGAATTGTAAAGAAATAAAATTGAATAACTAAAATGAAAAAAGAAAACAACATACAGGGTAATTGATTTTATGGAAATAATGATTGTTACTCTGTTAAAAAACCACGTTTTTTAGTTTATCAAATAATAGCAAGTAATAATAGTAATAATTAATAATTATAATTAGTAAAGTAATTAGTAATAGTAATAAAGACGGAGGGGACACAAACATTTGTCTCGACAGGGAAGGGAAAAAAACCCAACAAGAGAACTGGGGCAATCACGCAAGTAGAGCTATATAAAGAAAACTAACATTGAGGATTTCGCAGCCTAAAATGAGACAACAAATCAAACAACAGAGATACAAGTCACTTTATGACAAAATTACTTTGGGATTTTGCACAACAAAGAGTACATGCTCAGCAAAGTTAAAGGTCTTTTGAGCACACAAGCCAGATACCAAGGGCATCACAGTTTTCTCAGGATCTCTCAGCTCCTGCAGAGCCAGATATAAGGGATACGAATCCCAAAAACTGACTCCACAAGAACCAGTTCGAATTGAATCATCTATCTACTCCTAAATATCTCACAAGATTTCAGAGTATCGAAAACTCTGGCAGTTATTCCAAAAATCCGATGGCCGAAATGTACTAAGCAAACCTAAATTGCCAATCGAGCTTTCAGTATCTCTCCCCAAACCGGAAGAACACTGAACCAGTGCCAGTGTTATGATCAACAGCATACTCAGCTCGAACTAAACCCAGCTTGACACCAACTCCATAAGATGAACCATGGCCCATTCGCCTGTAAACCTCTGTTGGGTTCCCCTTCACATCCTTAGAAGTTCCTAGATCATTGCCATGCTCTGCAAATGCATAAACATGTGTATTTCTCACGGGAATGCGTACCTCTGCTCCAAGCTGGAAGCAAAATTAAAAAGACAGATCAGATATCTAACTGCAAGTCCACAAATGAGTTATGGGAACAAACATATTTTCCATCCACAAAAAATTAGTTCTTGCAAAGGTTCCATTTTTTGAAGAAACACCATTGAAGAACAACATAAAACACATTTCAACTTGACCCTAGCTAAAATGTTGTCTACAGTGATTCTCACCTCAAGAATGTTTCTGGCTGCTCCCAGCTCACCCATGTTGTAACCCCTTACAGAATAAGGTCCCCCAAGGGTAAAAGCATCATAACTCGGAAGGTCTCCAACACAACCACCATAATGGCCATTAAGGACCAGTACAGGTGGTGGTGGTTTACCAGCACCTTCCTCCACCTCCTTCAACTGGATAAATCGGGTCAATGTCAGCTGGTGATGGTTGAAGAAAGGAAACTTGCTGCCAATGCCAAGGCCTTGGTCCACCTGCAAATCATACATAAAATATGTAGGTTACCCTGGCTGTGAAGAGGTTAGATATGAAAATCACACAAATGAGTGCCATATGTTCTTGTACAAGTGGAAAAACCTAGTGTGCACTGTCATCCCCAAATTTGCATGACCCCATATGATTAAATCAAACCATAAAATATCCACCAAGTTCAAAAACCAAGCAGGCAGGCTCTATACAAAAGAAATAAGGGTCTTTGGCAACTCAAAGAACAGGACTGGGGCAAGTTTGTTCTCAATCAATCCTAGAAAGCAAAATGAGTAACCTAACCATGATATTTTAGAACTGGCTCCACCATTCACAATAGAACTGTTGTGGTTCCCCAAACAACCCTAAAATTAACAGAAGATTCTCTGACCTGGAATACATTCCTATCACCAACCACAGTTCCATTTACAAACTTGGTGTTGTCACGTGTGATGTTTGCCTGCAAAAATGCCATCCGGTCAATGCCAGTGCCACTGAGGGTTGTTGGAGGTCCATCTGCACTAATTCCTCCACTTGGCAATACTCTTTGACCATTTGAAGAGATATGGCTACTTTCATCGCGTGTTGTTATCTCTTCCATCACTATCCCATAGGTGAATTTGCTCTGACGGGTAAAATTCTGTTCAACACATAACATATATGCACTCATTAAGAAATCATTTTATTGAATTTAAAGATGTTCACAAGCAGCTAGATTAGGATGTAGAAGAGCAGTCACCTCAGTAATGTTAGCTTTCATGCCAGCCCGGTCAACCCATATAGGAGGGACTTCATCCACTCCTGGCCCACCAGTAAAGACTGGACTCAGTTTCCGGCTGTTGAAGCAGCTTCCACGGAGAGTGCGGTTTCGTGGATTGTATACACCATCCAAGTATGGATGAACATACTCAAGCTTAAAAGACAGATCATCCTGAGAAAAGATCCATGTACAGTTTAAGTTATAAAATCTCATATAAATTGGTAGTGGATCATTCCTGAGATTTATTGAGAAAAAGAAAATGTGTATCATGAGAAATTACCTGAGCCGAGAAGAAATTGCTGGTAGTTATAGAACCGAGAATGGAGCGATTCAGCCCTTTGATATTCCGATGTTCAAAGGAAACAGTCCCACCAGGCTGGAATGAAGCCTGAAGAGAGGGATATGGCATTCAAATGGAAGTTTGGCATTGAAGCCTCATAACTCTAACAACTACAAACAAGTTCAGATTACACAACTGGACATGCATACCAATGTGGGACGTCCTCCACGTCCAGGAACAATGCTCCACTCTGTACTGACTTCAGCGGATTTTGGCTCCAATTCTTTAAGCTTAATCTCAACAATGATTCCTCCCTCATTCTTCTCATCTGGCCTTGGATTGACTTCAATATTTGAGAACAAGGCTAGGGAGTTGATGTTCCTCAAAGCTTGTTTCCCAGCTTCAATGTTAAAAACTTGACCTTGTCGAAGCTGTTGATTAAAAAACACAAAATAAATCAACCTACAAAATGAACAATTAGAAAACATTCATAATCTTAAAAAGTCAACAATATAAAAACAGGGACATTGCCTACGGAGGAGCAGAATCATGAAGGATTATCCTTTATCTATTTCACCACACAATGTTATTAACTATTAGTATCATAACAGGTAATGCAGCAAATCACAAGGAGCACGGGTTCTAGAGTTCTTATGTGTGAGGATCATAATAGATTGTTGAAGAGTTATTCATCACATGGAAATATAATTTAAGAACCTGTCTTTTCACTGCTTTTTGTCCATAATATGGAGACAATTTTTGGAAAAGTAGCTGGTTTCTATCACCAGTGAAATAAAGATCTGAAGAAAAACTTCATTGCCAAGTACACGTTGAAGTGTTTAAGCTTTTAAATAGTAGGCAGTATAGGCATCTTCATTTGAATAGTGAAGAAAACATCAACAAAGAGGGTGAGCATCTTATGTCAGATTCTGCTTAGGAGTTCCAGCATAAAACTAAAAGACAACAACATAATAATATGCATGCTATATGACCTAGTATTCACCAGTATTCACAATCAAAGTACAACACCATGTTCATATCACACGCAAAGAGAGAGAAACACAGTGTTTGATTATATCCAATCATCTGCTTTTTGGCTGGCTGTACACATTAATTAAAGCATACATGTTGATCTAGATTAATACTCGTATTTCAGCATTCAATCATATCTAAACAAAATCACTCAAGCAAATCAAAATCATCACCAACACCATGCATTAGACATAAGTGCTTAATATCTCAATCCTAAGATGAGCAAGAGAAATCTTTTCTGTTCACGTTTTACTAGTATCCAGAGACCTGATATGATGTAATCATGCACTCATGCTCCTTGTTCTACTTAAATTTCGGCAGCAACTCCTGAACACAGAAAAACAAAAACTAACCAAAGACTACAGCCTAGATTGTGCCATTAACTCAATGAGTCATTCACATAGACAATCAATCAGCACCGAGCCAATTATATATCATAATAGGCATGTAGAATAAACAAATTTAGAGGCAAAAAAGAAGAAGAAGTAAAGCTCGTTTCAATTAACCTGTTTGGGCAACTCTCTCTTGACAACAGGAAGTTGTGTGTTCCCTTCAACAACATTCCCTAACTTATCCTGATACTGAATAACCAATTGAGTAATATCCCCTTCCACAACCTCACAAACCACTTCCTTAGTATTCAAATTCCCAAAATTCACAACTTGAGCACAAGCATAACCTTCATCATGATACCATTTCTGCACTCTATCCCTAATCTTCTGCAACAACCGAGCACTAACCTTCCCTTGCTCCCTCAACATCTGCAAAACCTCCCTATGCACCTGCGTAGGCAACAAACACGGTCTTGCCTTTTCAATCCTCCTCCTATAATCCTTCTCCTGACTCCTATAATACTCCAACTTCTCCTTATCAGTCATATCTGGATCCATTTCAATCGGTTTCGATTGCTGCATTAACCCAACATTAATGCACCTAAACTTGTCAGCTGATTGCCACGTGCTTTCAGTAAAGGAAATTGTGATCCCTATAGTCCCATCCGGATTTGTCTTCCCTTCCATGTCCACTTTCTCGAACATTCCGCAAGTAGCTAGACTTTCAAGTTCCTTTTGTAACTGAGCTTTCGTGTACACTCCGCCCGGACGGAGTGAAACCATCTCGAAAAAAGAGTCTTCCGTGCCTACAGTGGTCCATCTTCGCCGGTCGAAAAATAGAATTTCTGATAGTTTGTATTTTTTGAAACCGCTAAGCTTGTTTAATTGAACAACAATGTTTGCCGGTAATCCATGCGAGTCCCAATCTTGTGATTGTGACTCATCGGCATTCGCGGAAGCTACAGAAAACAGGTTCTTCCAGAACTCTCCTCCTGATCCTCCGTCTCCGCCGCCGCCGCCACCACCTCCGCCGCCTAACCAACTGCCTCCTCCGAACCAGTCTCCACCGCCGCTGTCGATGACCGGAGTGAAGCGGAGGAAGATAGTGGCGACAGCGGCGGTGCCGGAGAAGGCGAGGGCTTTAAGGAGGGAATTTTGGCGTTTTTGTTGTTTGGAGTTGGAGTGGGGTTTAGGGTTTTGTGGTGAAGGGAAAGAGGGAGGGGAAATGATATCACATTTGATGCAGGAAGCGCGTGGATTGACAGTGGCGCGTTGTTTTCTGCGGGAGGAGAAGATGGTTGTGTTGAGAGGAGCGTTGGTAACGAGGTTGGTGGATGCGGTGAAGGACATGGCTTTTGGGAGGGGGGTATGGAGAGGGAGAACAAGGAACGGCTGCTCTCAAGTAGATAATGGCTCAAGTAAAGCCTTTCCTTGCAATTACCATTATAGGGTTAGGCCGGAAGAGAAAGAAAAGGGAATTTCGAATTTAGCCCCTAATGCATTACCCCATTATCAATTGAGTATCTAAACCTTTGATTTCATCAAATTTACCCCAAATATAATTGATATTACACAATATTACACTTCCATGATTCCATCCATACGCTATTAACGCCCCTTGCGCTTGAAAAATGTTTTTATAAAAAATAATTTTTTTAATGAACTTTTTTTAAAAGTGTTGGTAGATTATTTTGATGTGTTATTATTAAAAATATATTTTTAAATAAAAAATATTTTTTAAAAATATAATATTATACTGCTCTGCAGATAATTAGCCCGTGTTTAGCTTAGAAGGTAGCAATTATGGCAAGGGTGGTGTTTTTGAAGTGGTGAAAACAAAAGTAATTGTCACAGCATGTAATTAAAAATATGTTTGGAACGCAGTGAAACCATGTTCTTAAAAAATTTAATTTTTTTTTTGTTAAAATTTAATATGATTTGTATGTTTTGGATTGTTTTGATGTGCTGATGTCAAAAATAATTTTTAAAAAATAAAAAAATATCATTGACATGTATTTCAGCATAAAAAATTATTTGAAAAGCAACCAGTACTACATTCTACATTGCTAATTACCGTAAATATAATGAATGCTTGTTACTGTAAACGCTATAAGGTGGTACGATCATAATCTCATTGAGAGCTGAAGTGACGGTTGTGATTTTTCGTTGGTGTGGAATTGCAGAATTTTAGCATCTTGGTCCTGCTAAATTCAGCAACTAAGTAGCAGGACTTGGCCTTCATAAACTTTGCGTTATCATTAAATCTTGAAAGTGTGGGAGAAATATAAAATTCTCAATGATTTTGCTCCTCTCTCTAAGAGTCGACTTTTAAAACTGGCTTTCCATGAACTTTTCTTTGCCATGAAATCTTGATGTATGATGGACCTTATTTTGATTATGGTTCTGTTAATTTATGCTTGTAAATTTTGCAACTCTCATTGGAAAAAAGTGACAATTACTCGACTTTTCTTTTTGTCTTCGAGGTGATTGCAAACAAGATCAATCGTTGCAAAACATTCATTTCCAGGGTTAATTCTTGATCCATCTAGAAAATCATGACAGTTTTCTCCCTCGTTTCCATATCTTTTGATCCGAGAATATTTTCTAGAGTATAGTATCTTAAGGTCTCTCTCATCTTGTGTTTTTCCTTTCGTAATTCATGCAGCCTTGAATTTGATAACCCTGAAAGGCCTGAATGCAGCAGCAATCTTCTCTCTGTTTATCAGCTCGTTTCAGGCAAGACAAAAGAAGTATTGTATGTAATTCACATGTTTGCTTTGACAGGTTGCCTTGCTTTATGCCTATTTGTAATTCTTTGACGGTGTATTTTATGTTTAAATCTTTCTTTAATCTTGGGATAGAAGACTGTTGGCAACTGTCTTTTGGAGGAAATGATTGATCTTACAATTATGTTCATTTGTGAGGGCTTATGATGTTCCACTCTGACCATGTCTGTTGAACACTTTTTGTAGGATGCAGCAAAGGAATGCCAGGGTTTGAATTCGGGCGTCTTCAAACCTCTCCTAACAGATGCCTTGAGTGAACATCTACATCCCATTCAGGTTTCTACCTGTATATACGCCTTTCTCTCTTTCAGTAGGGTCAGGAACAGTAAAAAAAGATGTTATGCATAGTTACATAGATCGTCTTACAAACCAGAGATTATTGTTGTGTAATTGTAAATGTTTGCCAGTACCAGTGCAACTTGTTTGTAGCATGTGGCCACTGATTGGAGTTTCATGGAAATCCGTTGCTTTCCCCTTTTCACTTGGATTTTGGTCTGAACTGCCATAGTTTGCCTACACATATCAGTGAAGTCATTGCCATGATGTGCTTTAGAGAACAGAGAGTATGAAGAAGTCATTTCTCTGCCTTTCTGTATTTTATTCTGAGGTGTCTTGTATTTATTTAATCACGGATAGTAGATCTAAAGTTATGTTGCAAATCCTGGCAGTTTGTGAAGCCAAGAAGAAAAAATGATTATGACCTCCCACTAATGAGAGTTGTACTTTTAAATTGGTAAGGAGAGAATATTTACATATACTGTTCTTCCCTGTCCCTGCCCCCTCCTCGAGAGTACTACTGCTATTCATATGTATTGTTTATTAGTAAAACAGTCTCTTCATATGCAGCTTTTTTCTGGATAGTGTTGGAGGAAGGTGCCAGTAAAGCTGCAGAGATTGCGGATGCCACTCTAAAAAACGTATACCAGGCAATGGGAATCCTGCGGAGATAAGCAAGCTTTCAGATTTCTGAACGCAGAAATCTGAAAATCAACTTCCTTTTCCCAGCATTACATGGGGCATAAGCCTAAAACATTCATTTTATTTAACTTTCACGCGTATAAATTAATATTTTTTCCGGGAACTGTCTCTGCAGAACTGTGGCCAGTTGAAATTTGTACAGAGAAAATTTATAGTTTTAATATTTGGATTATTTGTCAGAACATGAACTTATTTAAACTACCAATTCCTTGATAATCAAGTGATGGAAATTCACTTAAATATCTTGCAGGTGCCTGAGAAGAATGTTGGTGTAGATTTTTTGTATTCTATTGATCGAAGACCCATTCCTTGGTTGTCTTTCTTCTCAAATTCAAGCGGATGCCATTGTCCTTGGATCTTTAACCAATTCAATGAACAGAGAATCGATTGCAACAATGGGCTTTTGATAAGACGCGAACTAAATAGAAAGATGAAATAGATGGTGAGTATAGTTATGGTTATTGATAAAAAAAAAAATTCCCTTGCTTTCAAAGCGATACGCCAACTTAAGATCAAAATGCATAAATGTACCTTGTTAGCATATCTTGAAGCAGTTACAAATTTCTGCAAGTGTTCTCATGTTTTGGTGATAAATTTCTCCGAGCTGAATGAACTTGGCGAGGATGGCTACATGCTTGGGATAATTTTTAATGAACTTGGCTAGGATGGCTACATGCTTGGGATAATTTTTTTTCCTTGGAAAACCAAACATCCTCGAGAAGAAAGGTAGGGAGGGATGAGGTTTGACAGAGAGAGAAGTCGGCTGTTTGGATGGACAGAAAGACATCCGAGGAAGGAAGGGAGGTATACCTCTCGTCTTTCTTCTTTCATGACTTAAATTTACACTATCTGATTTGGAGAGACGGCAACACAATCAACTGCCATAGACATCGATATCCATTTTTTTACAGTTTTCTTATCCTTTAACTCAGGGGCTCGGAAATGGAAAAGCAAGTTGAGAGAAAAAAAAAGACGAGGGATTGGAGAATCGGAAGAAAAAAAGTAGAGGGACTAAAAGCAAAGGTTTGTTTGTGTTAAGAAATCATGATAAAAAAAAAATCTTATCACGAAACGCAAGAAAGAAGGGCATTCTTCGAAAAAACTAGTACTGGTACTAGTAAAAATGATATCGTTGTTTTCTGCAACAAATCCCTTGCTGACATGGTCACCATCGTCAACCCCAACAAGAATCAGTTACTCTCAGACACTTCGGCGGTGTTGTACCTCTAGAACTACAAATGCGTTGTCGTTTCCTATTCCTTTCTCATTAACTTGTTCCCGTCTTACACAAAAACCAAATGCTCATACCACTACTAATCTTCAGGTCCAGGGTTCTTCTTCTGATTCTAATAAAGAAGAGCAGGAAGAAGAGTATAAGGTATTGACAGCAGTGAAAAGTCAGTACAATGACATTCTAATCGTTGACACTCCTAAAACCAGGATGCTGCTCCTCGACTCCACTCGTAATTTCCTCCTCATCCACCTTTCTTTTCTTTTTTTCTTTTTTTGGGGAGGGGGTGCTTTTCTTGTTCTTTAACGTATGATGATGATGATTGATTATACAGATAATGTTCATAGCCTTCTTTACAAGGATGGTCAGAAATGGACTCGTTCATATTGGGTATGTATGCTATGTTAAGCTTCCTTCCTTTCTAGTTTTTGTTATTTAATAAAAGCAGCAATTCATGTCTTTGTCTGTCCATTTTGAATTTTGAACTGTGAAAAATAAAATATACATCAGTTTTAATTTTCACCTAATTAATCAGCTCCATTCGTTATGCAGGATGAATTTGCTAGTTTGCCAGCTATTATTCCACAAGGTCCCGTTGCAATATTTGGCCTGGTAGTTATTTTCATCTCCCTTTAGCGTGTTTATCTTCTTGAACCTATGATTATATTTATCAAATCAATGAGTTCGCATGTACAGTGAACTTTTCTAATTGTCCAGGGTGGTGGTACAGCTGCGCATTTGATGCTTGATGTGTGGCCTTCATTGCAGCTTGAAGGTTGGGAAATAGATGAAATTGTAAGGACAATGATAGAGTCGTTTAAATTTGAGTGCCCTATTTTCTTTTCCATCCCAATTTGCCTTTTTTACCTTTTTAAACATAGCCCCTTCAAACATTTTTCTTTTACTTCTGTAGGACTAATGTTCACCTTGTTCTCATGGAGATTTTTACTGCGCCAAATATAGTTATAGAGTACAGGAAGCTGCTTATGATTCAGCTTTGAGATTTAGGGCTAAGTCAATGTCAGTGGATTCCCTAGTTGCTTGTATTGACACAGACGCCTATGTTCTCAATGAGAAACCTTAGTTATCTTCTTAGTTCTTGCATGTTATTCAGGAAAAAAAATCGAAGTAAATTCATGGACTAATCTGAAGTGCTGCAAATAATGACTCGCACCAAAAACCTTCTAACAATAGACTTTGTTATTGTCAAATTATGGACTAAGGAAATTTTCTGTTTTTAAATTTTTGGTGGATTTCTGCTGTCAGTAGAAAATATTTTCAGCCAACCCTTTCTAACTGCCTTGGCTTAATTTCCTGCAGATTATTTTCTGAGAAAAAAATGAGGCTAATTGGGAATTTGTTTATTGTTTGTGCAATGATGTTTGCAGTAGCAAAACTCTTTGGTCCTTTTCCATTTAATATTGATTGCCTCCTTACTGAAATGGATCTTTTTGCATTAGTTGATCAATAAAGCAAGAGATTATTTTGGGCTATCGGATCTTGAGAAGCAAACTCAAGCTGGTGGCATGCTTCATGTTGTTGTTGGTGATGCCCTATGTTCCTTGGAAGATGATGGTAGAAAATATGCTGGTGAGGAGGATAATGACCTGTCTATTTTGGTTTAGAGCACGCATGCAGGATTTGCTCATTTTCTGATTTTACTGTATGGATGTTTGGTCATTAGTATGATTAAGTATTCTTTCTTGCTAGCAAGCCCCCTTGGGGTAATCATGGGTAGGTTTTGGGAAGTGGAGGCAGGTATTGAGGTATGGTTGCTGTAGCAAACTTGAAGAAAACACCCTGTTATGATATATTTAGGAGGGGAAACACAAGTCCTGCTTGACTGTTCATGCCCGAATAACATTCCTTTCAGCTAAAGCTTGATCTGTAGCATTTCTTTTTATTAGATCCACTTGTATCTTAGTTAGTCTTTGCCATTAATTCACTTTTGTTCTGTAAATTTGTATTGTTTGCTTTGTTCAAGCTTTTGGTTTCTTCCTCTTTTCACTAATATATGGCATCAATATTTTTTCAGGCATTGTCATTGACCTGTTCTATGGGGGGAAGGTTTTGCCACAGTTACAAGAGGTATGTTCCAAACGTTTTTGTTTCTTATACTATCAGTGGCTAGTTTTGCAGCTTGGTACCTGATTCTTTAAGTTTAGTTGCCTGTCAAATTATCACTCTTAATGAAGTCATTGTCTCATATAAGCACAACAATTTATGATAATTTAATGTGAAGCACTCTAGTCTCTACAGCCTTAAATTTGGTTAGTTGTAAGAAGCTATAAAAACACTTGTAAGCAGGATTTTTTATATACATATAAACGAAGGAAGCTAGAATAAATTCCCCCCCCCCCCATATCTTTGAAGAACATATGCATGTTTATGGTATGAGTTTATGACACTGCAAGAGACAATAGGAAGCCCATGGAGTGTGAGTTTTTAATAGGATTTGTACGGCGGACGTCAACTAGTTAATGTCTAAGTTTTTTCAGTATCAATCACAGGCTTGACCATATGTTAATTGCTAGCACTTGCTTCCTCCTTTCCAGGGCATAAAATTTGTTGCTTGCTTTAAGCAAGAATCAAAAGATCATTGAATTTTTCTCCAATTGCATGTTTAACTTCTTAAGGACAAGTAGTACCACAGGAGTCCTTTATAATCACTCCAGAACAGGAATCATGCCCAAGAATTTTAAAAAACAACTTTATTTGAGAACCATTTAGGGGACTGCTAGAAAAATTAAAGGGCAGTGGCCAGAACTTTTTGCACTGGTGGATGGTAGATGTATGTTTGACTGAAAGTTGGAAGCGCTGGCCATGAGGTAGCAGAGAGCACCCATGTTCTGTTGGTCCATTGTGTTTTGTTTGTGCATCTCTTATCCATCTAGAAATATGAAGGTTAAATTGTTATAAGTTTCCATATCTGAAAAGGATGCTAACCTCAGCTTGAAGTGTTTCTGCCATAACGTGAAAGAACTTCCAAAAGCATAATTCCAGGGCTTCATGGTCTGGTGGTTACAAATATTGGCTTTTTCACAAGCAAAGATCTCTAGTCTATTAATATGCATTTACATGTTATCACTGAGTGCAAGTTAGAGAGTGTAACCCTCCTTAAGTTAGGGTATGGTACTATGGATTCTATAATTCATATGTGAGTTTTCTTTAGAAACATAAATCTATATATCCCTTGATCTTGCCATTATTTTTTTCTCCTTTGTTAGTGCTTATGTATAACAGTTTTACATATCTAAACTCGGTAATTGTGTTTGACAGGTAGCAACTTGGTTGGAACTGAAGGGTAGATTGATACCTAATGGTCGCCTTATGGTGAACTGTGGAGGCATTGAAGAATCAGATGCTATAAATGAAAGAATCAGTACTAAATCAGTTGATAATGCTTGGGTTGAAAATCCAACCATCAAGGTTTTGTGTGAAGCATTTCCTGGACAAGTATGGCATTTACTTTACTAACATTTGATACAATTACATTTTTTCTGATTCATCATATTTTAACTGAAGACAACCAGGAATTCTTCATTTTGTTTTGCATTTTGTTTTGGTGGTGGTTATGGGAGTGAGGGTTGCTTTCCTACATTGAAATGTAGGGAGTATAAATGGTTGGGACTTCAAAAACAAAACCAGTAGTGAGTGTAGTTACATATATCTCAAGGTTGTGTATATAATTTATCCTTCAGTAAAATTAAACCCTCCTACACATGCCTGATTTTTTTAAATGGTTGAAAACCGGTCAACATATTGAAACCTGTTTGAACTATTTTTTGGTTTTCCAGATTCAAGCTTCTACTAGTGGAGAGCTGTATTTTTCTATGCTTTGAACATTAAAAAAAAAGTACTCATCTGTACTCCAAAGTCCAAACATTGCAAAAACCAGGCTGTTTGAACTATGTGTGATGTCATTGTTTTGCCTTTGAAACAGTTAAAGAGCATTATTTAATTTAGACTTGAAAATTGGACTGCAAGAAACTGCTTTCAAGCTGAATTTCCCACATAAATTGCTGAAGGATACGTCATTAAGATTCCTTGTTCAGTAATTAAACAAGATGTGGAATCAATTATTAGGTGTGCTTAAATGCTTGCCTAACAGCCCCAAAGTTTATATATGAACTGGCATTTGCCAAGTTAGTGTTCTTAAAGACAACAATAAGCTTACAGTTTGATTGAAATTTGATTGCTCAGCTAAGCTGGAAGAGAGTTCCAGAGAGTGAAGGTGCAAATTATCTTGCATTGACGGGACCCTTGCCTGATTTGACCTCATGGTCTGCTATGGTCCCAGACCATTTGAGTGCAGCTGTTAGCAAATGGAGGCCTTGCAGCCCTCTTCCATGATGGAGATATTCTTCTTAGCAGGGTTATATTGCAGCCAAACCAGTTTGTTGAGAAACTATACAGTCAGATTTGAATACCTCTCAATCAGCCATTCAAATGAAAGATCTTAAGCTAACCACGAGTGTACCATGATATTTTTAACACAATTTTTTGCATTTTTTCCTTCCTTTCATCTTGTACTTCTCTTCAATCAACTATTCTCTTACAGTCAGGAGATGTAGTGTCATCGTGTTTCATATTGTGGAGCATCTCTGGATGGTTTCTTGAGGAGATATTGTGCCCATTATCTTTTATATCAAACACTAGTTGCCAATAGATTTCCGAAATGGTTGTTCTTTGTTGCCATTGTGTATCGCAGTTTCAGTGATGGTACTAAGCTCTTTCCGTTTTCAACTTTATGTTTTCTTTGAATAAGAAGTCCTTATCCACAGGGGAGAAAACTTCTTAGCAATCCATGGATATTCAATAGAAGGGCATATCTTATTTTATGATTTCTTTTTGCAGAACAATTCTTTCAGCGTATCAGTTTGATTTACCTTCAAATATTCTTCTTTGTATCTGTATCTCCCTGCCCTAATGTACTTAAAGGTTTGTCATTAGTTTTTTTCTCCTACTGTTCGTCTGTGTTGATTGCTATAGCATGTGTAACTGAAATATTCTAGTATGTGCGTATTCATAATTCTCAAAAGAACATTACCATTGGAGTCCATTTTGGTTTCAGGATATTTCCCACCGTTTATACACGATCAAAACATTGCCGAACTTGTCCATCCTTGGAAAGAGAGTAGGGACGGTGTCCATTTACTCCTTCCATTGTCCATGCATCCTGGTCTACATGCTTCTCTCAGATTAAAACCCTAAGCTTAACCCGTGCTCTATTTGCTGACTGGTTTTGAAGGAAGGAGGGATAACCAGTCTGGAACAGGGCACCTTTATGAATTTTCCAGAGCCTATTCAGTCTGCACAAGGTTAAAACCAGCATCCTGGGATCTCTCCTTCACTGGAAAGTGGCAACACATTGCATTTCCAGGAGGCTGTTTAAACTTAGTCTAGCGGAGACCTGAATTATAGAGAACGCAACAAAGCCGGGATGCTTCTACCGACAATAGTGTGTTTTCAGCAGCAATCTAGGCAAACTAGAGAGATATTCATTGCAGTTAAAACACCATCTTAACCAGAAGGCTTATAAAGTATGGTACAACTGTAAATTACAACAGGCTTTCCTGTTTAAAAGACCAGGATCAAGCTCTGTTTTATCTGCCATTCCTCTCAAAGCTAACTCCTAACAAATACTCAACTTACTGTACAAAGCAAATCCTAAGATACTACTAGAGCATCATGGGAACAAGTATCACTCCAGAAAAAAATTAGATCCTCTAATAAAGGGCAGGACCGGTGTTTAGGCATGCACACCATTGCAATTGCTGTATATACCGTCTGCCGGTATTTTTGCAAACTTGGTTGCATTTCCATTCTGGTAGAGGCTTATTTTTTTGGCCATTCCATTGGGAAACTTGTGAGTGTGTAGGAGAGGATCTAGCTGGCCACATGCTGCTGCTATCAGGCCTTCAATTCGAAAAGTTGATTATCAAATGTCAATGTCAAGACATTAAAAAAAAGAGAGAGTAGTTTTTGGTTCAAGATGAGAAAAAAAATATTAGACTTGCAATATGGAGAAGAGTAAGAGATGAACCTAAGAATAGTGCAGAAGGTTTCCCTGGTCTTGACTTGAATTCAGGGTGGAATTGAGTACCAATATAGTAAGGATGATTAGGCAGCTCAACTATCTGTCAATGAGCCAAATTTAACTTAGAATAACTGTAGGGAACTATTGATCCTAAAGCAATTTGAAAAATGGAGAACAGAATGCAAGTCCAGAACCGCATACCTCCATGCGTTGGCCAGTTTCATCCTTGCCGGTGAATGAGAGCCCAGCATCTTCCAGGGATGATACCATATCAGGATTCACCTGCACAAATAAGACTTTTTTATCATTTCTCGAGTAACTATCTACTTACATGGAAAAGATATGCATCTTGAGTTCTTGACGCCCCATACCTCGTATCTATGACGATGTCTCTCATCAACAAAACCTCTATTGCCGTACCTGACAGAATCCAGAATTCAAGGTTTAGCCAATCTCGGATATTCACAAGTAAACAGTATTGATCTACTTGTTGCATACATATTGCAGGTTGGTTTATGATAACTAACTATGTTGTAAGCACAAGTTTCTTCTCGCAAAATTCAGTCTGGTAATATGAAAAACAGACTTCTACATCATCAAAATTTATCATTTACATGAATATAGGCACCGCCATAGCAATATCTGTTTTCAAGCCACTCATTTACTTACAATTTCGCTGATTTGGAGTCCATGACTTGGAAATATGTCCTCCTTGACCCAAGACGCATGGTGCCTCCCAGGTGGGTTTTTGAGCCCTGTTGATGAGGAAAAATGTCAGACTAAACTGGAAAACGCCGACGACCAGTTGGCTATGTAGTTCAAAATTGAGGGGACAATATAAAACCTCGGGCATGAATACAACGCAGGGACTCTTGGTGTCAGGATCAAATTCCGTGCTGTTAGCATCGTGCAGGCCAAGGATAGATCGTGCAAACTCAATGACTGCGATTTGCATTCCCAGACAGATTCCAAGGAATGGAATTCTGTTCTCTCGCGCATACTTGGCTGCAAGAATTTTCCCTTCCACACCTCTGTCACCAAACCCTCCTGGGACAAGAACACCATCTGCACCCTGCAGACATAGGCTAGTCAGACGGCTACGAAAGAAAGTAAGCAGAACTTTGAGGGCTTATATGTTTCTAGTATTAAAAATGAAAATTAGCTTCAAGCGTCTGACCATTAGCAATACAAACCTTTAACAACTTCCATGCAGCCTTATATGCATCAGGATTCTGCACGAGGAGCATTCAAGTCAAGAAGTGAAACAAGGCATAAAGATTAGTCTATACGATATCAGTACTCCGAATTACTAACCTCTCTTGCAGTTTCATCCTCAATATCGCTAGCTGGAACCCAATCCACAACAAGTTTCTTGCGGAGAGAAACAGATGCATGCAAAAGAGCCTGCCAGCAGTAAAATAACTTTTATCACTAGGAAAACACCATAATATTATCTTTATTATGGGTATAAATGCATGTTTCATTCGCATAACATTTCAAGTGGCACAAATCAACAATTACAAGTTTTGACGATTGTGAAATTATGAATGACGAAAAGCTTCATGACAGATAGAGCTAACATTGTTGCAGAATATGTCTCACATTTCTAGGACTCCCTTTGACGCACTTCAACTGAAGTTTGCGTGCATGAAGAAAGAAATATTGTAAAACTAATTCACCAAATAACAGCAGGAGGAGGACAGCAGAAATCCAAAGACATGCAATGCGTCTATAACAAATTCAGTGTTTTACGAAGGGTAGTTGAGTGGTTAGATACAGGCTGTCTGGTTCAAAGTCTGACATCTATTATTCAAAGTAAGGCAGAGCAGCAGCAACCTCAGGGATAAACACAAAAGACTTCATCGCATGACCACGAGAAACTTCCCACAGAGACGGTAATTCTAAGCTTTAAAAAGGAAATGATAGATATAAGCGAACCTTTAGCAAAGAAAGGTAGGAATCTGAAAGCCCTGTATACTTCCCAACAACGGCAATTCGAACCTGCAATTCACAACTTAGTACATAAAGCTCAGGTAGAAATTGCTAAATATGTGAATTGAAATTTGCTAAGACCCACTGGTTCAAGTAACATGTCGCAGAATTCAGCCCTAGAGGTCCATTCCTTTAAATTAGGCTCCCTGGCAACGCTGTAAATTACAAGACAATAATTTAAGGATATCAGCAAATGGAAGATATCACGCAATGCATTATAGAGGGGGGAAACAATGATAAGTGGGATCACTTGACAAACCCAGGAAGGTTCAGCGCTCCCAAAATTCCTTCGTGAGCCTTCTGATCCTAATTGAGAAGAAACACACCATAGTTTAAGAATTATAAGCTAAGCAATGGAATGAATGTCAAAAGGACTACAAGTGTACTCACTCTTAAAAGCGAAGGAAGGTGCCAGATGTTGGGAACATCATAGAGAGTGATGATATTTTCTGCCTGGAAAACTCGGGGTCTCAATAATCTTGCAAAGTAGACAAGAAAATAGTCTAGTAACATGCATGGAAAGGTTTATCCTTGTAATCAACTTACTGGGACATGGCAAAATTGAGAGAGTTTCTGCTTTACGTTCTCTTCAAGTGCCTGTAAAAGAGATTCAAGTCCATAATCTGAAGTTCGCAGAACTCACAATCACTACAAGCTCGCATGTGTTAGTGTGTGAAAGACCGAGAGATTTACCGATGTGCTGCGACAAGCTAAGATATTTGGTGTCAAACCTAAGCTTCTCAGCCCCCGAACACTGTGCTGAGTTGGTTTTGTTTTCTGAAAAGAGTAAATACACTGTCTTTTATAATTTGTTCATATGGACTAAAAAGATCCACAGACAATCATCTTATATCCACTCAATATATACAGAGACAATATTCTAAGCAGCTTACCTGTTCACCAACAGCACTTATAACAGGCACAAGGCTGACATGAATCAAGCAGAAGTTGCCAGCGCCTGTGAAACGAGCATCAATTAGAAGAAGTCGACTGGTTAGAAGATGCAAAGGCAAGAAGAGTCTTAAACTGCATCATGTAAAGTTTCGTAGGTAGTGGTCTTACCCACTCGGTATGAAAACTGTCCTAGAGCCTCAGTAAATGGCATGGACTCAATATCTCCTGCACACAGGAAAGTTTCTAGTGACACAGAAAAAAATGGAGAACAGCTCATGACCCATTCATCAAGAAAGATATTGTTAATTACCTATAGTTCCACCCAATTCAATGACACAAACGTCAGCGGGACCAGGCTGTCCGTCAACTGGTATCAATGCCACGCGTTCAATCCACTCTTGAATGGCATCTGTGATGTGAGGGACAACCTGCAGTTTGCAAAAATACATAAAGAAGATGAACTATACATGGAAAGTTTATGGTAAGCTACAGGACATTGTAACAGATAAATTCAGCTAGAGACAAACCTGCACAGTTTTTCCCAGATAATCTCCCCTTCTTTCTTTGTCAATAACAGCCTGCAATTCAACAGGAAAAAGGGATAACTAGCTTCAGTAACAAGGTGTCAGCTACTTCTAATGATCTTTGTTTTTTCCAGCTAAAAAATGTGTAACACACATAGAAACATGAAGTTTAAACCACTTGCCTGGTAAATCTTTCCGGTAGTGATATTATTATCGCGTGTCAACTTGATATCTAGAAACCTCTCATAATTTCCAAGGTCCAGGTCCACCTTTACAGCAAGATAAGCAAGTCATTTCTTTTGGTCTAGATCAATTTCCTATCTTTCATAAAAGTAAACAGTCTGATTTCGTATTTTTCTGTTTTCACTCATAAAGAGTAAGAAATGTATTAGTCCACAGGTTTAATGGGTATGATCTAGCATGATCGTATTTGGTAACCAGAAACAGAGAGAAGGGCATGAGAATCATCCAAGAGTAATTTTAAACAGATTCCATATATTTTACTGCTATGGACTCCAATTCCGAAGGCATATGGAGGCCGATCTTTTGAATCTCAGGGAATTCCTCTCAAGGATGTGGAGTCCAAGAAATTTATCTGCATGCATAAGCTGCTATTTTGCTTTCTCAAAGAACCCCCTCAAGAAAATCTTCTTGAGAACATAGAAAAATATATGAAGGAAACTTATCTACCTCTCCACCATCATCTAGGACATACACTTCTCCATGCTCAAAGGGTGACATTGTTCCGGCATCAGTGTTTAAGTATGGATCTGAATTGACAAGGAAAAAGATTCAAGAAATTATTAGCATGAACAACAATCTGAAGTATCCTAAAGAAGTAGAGAAAACAGCGACACCTTCTTATCCTAATTGAGACATTATGATTATTTTAATGAATAATGGAAAAGAAATCAAGAAGACCACATCAAAAGATCATAGAAAAGTGCAAAGCAACAAAACTTAAGAACAAGAAAACTGTCAATGGAGTTTTAACCAATCTCGATATAGGCCCATTTCCAGAAATCAAAGAAATGAAAATTAAACGGAAACTTGTCTTTTTACCAAATATTTTAACTTTATAACCTCCAAAAAGTAGAAGTCCTGATTACAAGTCCAGAGGAGGAGGAGACACTTGTCAATGATTTATTTTCAGAAGTCAATGGGTAAAAAGGAAGGAAAAAGAGAGAGTAGGATTTCTATGCAGTGAACATGAGATTTGGTTGGAGAGGAGAAGCACAAGAGGTTGTAGCTGTATTTTCTCTTAAGGAGTAACAGTAAACTTGGAAAGAAAATGAAATAGAAAGGAAGGAAGGTGCAGAAGAGCAGAGCAGACCAATCTTGATAGAAGTAACACGAAGTCCACAGGCCTTAAGAAGAACACCAATACTACTTGCTGTCACTCCTTTCCCAAGTCCACTCACTACTCCTCCAGTAACCAACACGTACTTCATTTTCTTCATCCCCCCTCCTTTGTTCATCTTCAACTGTACCCTATAAAGTTTCCATTTTTCACAAAAACGAGATCAACAGAAGAAGCAGAACAAGGTAGCCAACAAACAATAACTAAAGATAAGAAGCACTGTTACAGAAAGAAATATTAGAAGAAGGGTAAAAGACCTTTGTTATAGTTTCCGTGAACTTAAACCACCTAGAGAAAGAAGAAGAGAATGTTTGGCAATGATTAGAGTTCAGGGCCTTGTTCAGTAAGCAGGAGGGTATCGTTTCACTGAAGAAGGAAGCTGAAAAAAAAGGGTTGAAAACAGAAACAGGGTTTGGATTATGGAAAGTGTAGCTAGTAACAAAATGAATGATTGATGAAGAAGGAAGATAGATAAAATGGAATGAAAATGGTTTAGCATTGGCGGCTTCTTATATGCATTTGGCAGGTGGTCACCCCGCTTTTTCCTTGACTAGCACAGTAAAAAAAATAAAAATTCTCAAACTAACATAGCCAAAAATATATATATATTCTAAATTAACACAGGAATTGATTCTTGCATATAAAATACATGCAACCAAGTGTGTTTACCCATGCTACATGGGTCAACTAACAAATTTCCATTTTTCCATTTCTTTCTCAAATAATTAACCTATACAAAATTCTAACGTGCAATTTTTATAAATATCCAATTGCATTAAAAAAACAAAAATAATCTAATAAAAACAAGAGAGGAGAGGAAAAGAAAGAAAGAAAAATGCCTCATAAAAACACCAAAACTCTGACAATGAAACAATCAGTACCATGAGAAATATATTGATGGGATGAATCTATAAACACTATAGAAAACCAACTTCAAAACTAGTGGTTGGTGATAAGTGTGGTCTGAAGACAGCAACACATCTAGTTGTTCATATTTTATATGCACGTATCAATTATTATGTTAATTTGGAAATTAATATAAGAATTTTTATTTTGATTTTTATTTTTTACTGTGATAGTATAGGAAAAAACTCCCCTCTGCCATCCCCTTTTCTCTAACTTCTATACTGACTTAATTTTAATACAAGTATAGATGTCTCCTTAATTTCTTTTTAACTATGACCACGTAACTTTTTTCTTTTTATTTATTTTGTAAACCATATAAGAAAGGAAAAGTTTTTTTTTTTTTTTATCAACGTGGGTGTCCGAGCCAGCTTGGACGCACCTTGACTAATCCCACGAGCCCTGAAGTTAATGACCATGTAAGTCTCCAGTGACCATCATATTAGTAACCACATGACTCGAATCTGAGACCACAGGAAAAGCAAACCTTTAATCTCAAGCTATTATCAATGTACCACTTACTAGATGATTAGGAAAAGATTGTCTTGTTTCAGGT
>Ga0307510_10001663_pt1 | contig 24654 bp, 36 predicted proteins | sample 12_EM_MG_FD_207224 | JGI IMG/M metagenome (GOLD analysis project Ga0307510, IMG submission 207224) | Populus trichocarpa ectomycorrhiza microbial communities from riparian zone in the Pacific Northwest, United States - 12_EM | ecosystem: Host-associated > Plants > Roots > Unclassified | place... | reverse complement strand
TATTTTTGCGGAGTGTGTTTTTGGACGTATTCAGGCCCCCTGATCATGATTCACGTGTCCATTTGCCCTTAAAGGGTCTGGCTCAGGCGCTAGCAAATTTGTCGTGTTATGCTGTCCGGCACTGTACCCGCAAGCACAGCCTGAGCGCTGAGCCTGTGGTTATTCATTCAATTGTTCCACTCGCCAATCAAGCGGTCGAACTTCATCGTGGCCCTGAAGCCCACCTTGCTGATGCCAGGCACTTGTGCAGGTCGCAGCTTGGCAACAAGTATGCCCTGTCCAGGATAATTTATTTAACATTTGGAACTGGTACGTACCTCACCGCATCTACTATTTGCTAATGTGGGGCCGTATGTTTCGTTCAAGTACTCCTCCACCTCTCCATAAAAAAAAAGGGTTTGCGTGGCAACCTTGTTTATATGGTCCATCTTTTGGTTATCCCGAAGAGATGCCTCGGCGTACACCTAGCAACTACACTGTGGGCTGTTGGGAGCGTACAGCATTCCCGCGGGAGCCTGAACAGCAAAGCTTGCCCTTCTTTTAGACAAAAAAAAGCTACTGCAATCAGCTCTTATGGGACATGGTTGACATTATACTATATCGGGGGGGAGGGGGGATCGAGACACAAGAACCAACCGGATGAGCAACCCTGTGGTCTACAGGTCTACCGGAATCTCCCTGATCGCGAACTTGTGGGACAGGATAAGCGACCCGATGTTCGAATATCAGACATCAACTTTTTGGTTATAAACCCTGGTTCGTGTTGGCTCCAGTATGACAGGGAGGCATTGATTTGTGTCGGTCTGGTGAGACCCAAGTGCGCTGACATACGCCTCCCATATGGTTGTTCATTCTTGAGGAAAACGGTAGCTCTAACAGCAGCAACTGCAATCGGTACATACGAATTCCCTGGGTTTACCCCAACGTATCGCGAACCAACGCGTCGAGAACATCAAGGGGTGACGGGACATTTGATGAAGGGTTGTCGATTATCCCCGAGTGTTGTCGATGTCGATTGCACCACGAAGTATCTCCGCAGCATAACGCAAAAGCCCATGTACGAACGCGGGATTTCTGGAAAAATGAGGGAAAGTGGACAGAGATATTTCGCGGGCAACTGCGGGCAACTCGGAAAGGGGATACATCGAATCGAACCCTGATCCGTTTGAATTACTCTCATCATTTTGCGATACGCGATAGCGAGTGATATAGGAGTACTACAATGGCAGGGAGGGAGGGAGCCGAACATCGCGCGCCTGTGTTATTCTGCTTTCCTTCAATAGACACGCTTGAACGGTGGTACGGGTTTGCACTCGTTTTCATCGAGCGTGTTCGCAACTACGCCCCGGTATTTGATGTCGACATCTGGCGAAGCAGCGTCGTGCTGCCACGTCAGTGTGTGTTTCATCCAATCCTGGTCATCACGCTTTGCACAGCCACGTCAGATCTACGGGTCAGCGAACGAATACATACGACGGCTTACTTCGGGGTAGTCCTCCCGGGCATGGGCTCCACGTGATTCTTTGCGGGCGGCCGCCGCGGTGATAGTCTGGACAGCGTTCTGAAGGATGTTCCGTAATTCGAGAGTTTCAACTAGATCCCTGTGGTGTCGTTGCTGTCAGCCATCACGCAACATGGAAGAGTAATGGCGACGCACGAGTTCCAGATCATACTACGGTCCTTGGTACCAACTTTATCAAAGCTCTTGTAGATATCACGTATCTTCCCGACACCCTCATCGAGGGAGCTCTGAGAGCGGAACACGGCTGCATCTACTTGCATCGCTTTCTGCATTGCGAGCCTGACCTTCGCCGTCGGCTCCGGTCCATCGGCATTGCGAATCTTGTCGAGAAATGCGATACTTTCAAGGCCAGCGTCCTCAGGGATGGCCTTGTGAGGCTTTCCGGGGGTGAGAGTGTCCTTGATGTGGTGAGCACACGCACGTCCGAAGACAACGATGTCGAGTAGCGAGTTAGCACCAAGACGGTTTGCTCCGTGAACGGAAACGCAAGCAGCTTCGCCCGCGGCGCATAAGCCTGGAACAATCTTGTCCTTTCCATCCTTATCGATGGTGATCACCTCACCCGTATACCGGGTGGGGATACCGCCCACTAGAGGCAGTTGTTAGGAGGAGACTTCTTTGCAAGTTGGACACGTACTGTTGTAATGAGCGGTGGGTAACACAGGAATCGGCTCCTTGGTGACATCGACGCCTGAGAAGATGGCAGCAGTCTCGGAAATCCCAGGGAGACGCTCACGCAGGACCTCAGGGGGTAAATGACTCAATTGGAGGTAAATATGGTCCCTCTCTGGGCCAACACCACGGCCCTCGCGGATCTCAATGGTCATTGAACGCGAGACAACATCGCGCGACGCAAGGTCCTTCGCAGTAGGTGCGTAGCGCTCCATGAAGCGTTCGCCTTCGGAGTTAAGGAGGTAGCCGCCCTCGCCACGAGAAGCTTCATTCTGCTGAGCCAAAGGTAGAGAGAGATCGCATGGTTTGCTCACCCTCAGTGATCAAGCATCCTGCACCATAAATGCCAGTCGGATGGAATTGCACGAATTCAAGATCTTGCAATGGCAAGCCTGCGCGGGCAACCATGGCATTACCATCGCCAGAGCACGTATGCGCGCTCGTGCAACTGAAGTACGCCCGCCCATAACCACCAGTTGCAAGTACTGTCTTGTGCGCACGGAATCGGTGGAGGGTACCATCTTCCATGTTGAGCGCAATTACGCCGACGCACTCGCCATCTTGCATTATGAGATCGAGCGCAAAGTATTCGATGAAAAAGTTGGTATTGTGACGCAGAGATTGGCCATAGAGGGTGTGTAGTAGTGCATGACCGGTACGATCAGCCGCCGCGGCGCAACGGTAAGCCTGCCCACCCTTCCCGTACTTGAGTGACTGACCGCCGAAGGCACGCTGATAGATTTTGCCTTCCTTGGTACGAGAAAATGGCACGCCAAAGTGCTCGAGCTAGAAAACGACGTGACAGTGCTTAGAGAATGTAATGATGTGAAGAGGGGGGATCCACCTCAATGACTGTACTCGGGGCCTCACGGGTCATATAGTGAATTGCGTCCTGGTCACCAAGCCAATCCGAACCTTTGACCTGGAGAACAATGGGTCAATGCATGTGGCGAATCAGTGCATTCATCTTAAAGTTGATCTCACAGTGTCGTACATGTGCCAACGCCAATCGTCCTCAGTCATGTTCTTGAAAGAAGTGAGTAGACGAACTCCTGCATATAAAGCGAGGCATACGCACCCCAAGAGCAGCGTTGATACCGCCCTGGCCATAATAATAAGCATGCGGATGAGCGTGGATGAGTGAGCAGGTGACTGGAAACCGACCTGAGCTGCGACCGTGTGGCTTCTAGTTGGGAACAGTTTGGTGATACAGGCAGTGTTGAAGCCCGCCTCTGCGAGACCGAAAGCAGCCCGTAGACCTGCACCCCCCGCACCGCTGGTAAAAAGCATTAGAAACGTGATTAGAGATGTGTCACGCTTTAATGCAAAACTTATAAAAAGTTGGAGGACGACTCACACAACAATGGCGTCATATTCGTGTTCAATGAGTGGATATTTCCCGGAAGACCATGACTGCCATACGCCCGACAACACATCTCAACCACTGGATTTCGATATATAGATGGGTTGGATACCGACCTTGACCTCCTGGGCCTTGACAGGGTTGGTCGCTACAACTCTGCGCACGGGGGTGGAAGAGTGAAAGGCGCGACCCTGGGTAAGTGTCCTCGGAAGTGTTTTTCTGAACATTTGACAGAAAGTCCGACTGTGGCCAGAAAAAGTGTTGGCGGGTGGGCGAGTACGTCGTTCGTTGAGGGAGGGAAGAGGAGGAACTCTATCGGCTTTCGGAGTTGGCGAAGGAGGGCGCTTCCTTGCTCTCTGACCAATCAGAATCCGTGCAATTCACACTTCTCTGTACATCGTATAATAGTTACAGTACTAGTATTACTCTACGGTAGTACACCTAATGGATCATGAAGACGTGATGGCGGTGGCTGGCTAGATGGCAAACTCTGCGCCGCCACTACAGGTGGTGTCAATGCAGTTGATGCCCTTGGTAACGGAGCCAAAGACGGCACCTCCGCAGAAAACCCGCTCCGTGAAGAAGAAAAGTGTGACCGGGTGTAGTTCCACGGTGCATGTGGCTTGCCCTCTTGACTGGGAGGTGTCACAACAGATGTAGACGCCCTCGAACCCTTTGACACGCTTAGACGGGGCGAGTCGAAAGACGAAGGCAATGGCGGTAATACCGAATGTGAGGCGATTGTCCTCGGCCGTGGTGCATTTGTGCCTTGTATGTGCGCTGCTGGTCTTGATACCGGAGGGGGTGAGATAACCGTCTTATCGAAGGACGACGTTGGCTCATCTGTTGACGTGGCGGCCTGTTCTTGTTTCTCTTGCTGCGCCTTTCGCCGTTTCTTGAATTCCTCCTCGCTCATCAGCCTCTCCTCGTCAATGTCCGTGCTCCCACTAAGGAGGACGTCGCGTACATACGACAGTGCCTCAAGCGCTTCGCGCTTACTCTCCTTCACCTTTTTGGCGCGCTCTTCGGACAGGTCGGGGTCTTCGTCGAGGAGCAGCGTATCCACAATCCAACTGACAGAAGCACCAAGCATGCGCTGAACCTCACGTAATTGAGTGGCGTCGCGTTCCACTTCAAAGCGCGTGCGCGGCTCCCATGGCGGACGTTCTTCTGGGGGACGTTCATCCATAAGTGGGTACGCCGTGTATGCTGCCTCATTTGTTGGTGGCACGCGTACGAGGTTCGCCGCAAGATCAGGAAGATTTCTCTACCATTGGAAAATCGTCAGCTGCCATGTCAAAGAGACGCACAAGGCATACCTTTATTTCGGACACAGCATTCATGAACGTTTTGTTGATGCCCAGTGCTTCTCCACGGTCTAGCAAGCCCTTCGCAAATTCGGGCAAGTTCAACTGCCCGTTGGCTGCCCGCCCTATTGATCCACGGTTACTGTATCCCGAGTCCGGTGGGGCTGAACGGGTTTCAGATGCACTCTTTCGTCGTCCACCTAGGCGTTCGCCTCTCCTACGGGAGGCCGGGGGTGGCAGCTCTGGTACTTCGATGGGGATATTGAGTAGGTTGCGGTTCTCCAAAATTATAGACGCGCCGACAGCTGCTGTGGGTGACATTTGAAGTATCAAGGCTTGACGTAAAAGTAGTGCTGTGTGATGAGGTGCTGTCGAAGGCATAGATTCCATGGGTAAGTTGGAGGAGTAGCGAAGCAGGTGAGTCAGTTGTCCACTGTAGTCTGAAGGTATCACTGCGTATTTTGTGAGCTTATGCCAACAATTAAACGAATAGCGCACATTGATTCCGTATCCGGATAAGCATGGCCACGCATATCCAGAGCGCAATCTCTAATGTGGGGTCCACCGCGAATATTCCGTCCCACAACACCATGGCGTCGTGCATGGTAAATTCCCTTGTGAACAATACACGTAACCATCGACTATGCGTCCCGTCAGCTTATTCGTCAGCCATCATTGGAAGTTTGAACAACGAGAAAAGCTTACATTCCATACATCTGGGGCTCTATTTCTTCTGCCTGCATCCGCCCCCACAGTGTGGGATCAACGATCTTAAGCAATTCCTTCTGTACACGGTTGCATGCCTGAAGGATCGGGGTAATGTAGGGCTCTATGCCACCATGCCCATTCAGGTGCACAAGGCCAGCCACTGCTGGTACTGGCCGTTGTGGTGCGTCACGCCACTCAAACCATTGCCCTGCGCCTACCATGATGCGGTCGAAAAGAGCCCATGCATCAGCTGCGACCCATTTGCGTGCGCAAAATTCGGTAAGGTCGTCCTGGTCAGGCGTATCCGGTAGCGAGTCATAGTCCACAGCATAATACAGCGGCGCAAGGAGTTCGTGCATGCCTTGTCGGTAGCCGACATCCGGGTGCAGCACGGCATAGAGAAAGAGTATCGAAGCAAGCTGGGATTGAATCACAGGCGAGCGGTAATATCCAATGTCCGGAAAGCTGGATATCGGGTGAGGTTGAAAGGGGGCGGGATTATGAAATGTGAGCGGAAGGAAGGTATGTGCGAGGTGGACTTAATGGGACTCACGTACGCTCCACGTCTTGAGCGATTGTCTTACGAAGCTCGACTGCTGCAAACCACTCCTTCCATGGATTCTGCAGTAGACCGGGAACGAAAATAGTCAAAATTCCTACAACGCTTTCATCGGAGTGATGGAATGGTGCACGAACCTCATCATGTAGGCTAAGGGGATTGTTTCGCTCCAAGTTTCCAGGTTGCGATGTGCGTGCAGGTAATTTCTCGCCGCCGGGTACGACGAACCCATCTTCGTAGCTTCCGTCCGGGGCACGCATTTTCTCAAGCAGCACTGTCGTAAACTGCTGGCGCGATTCACTCAGACTGTGCCTGTATGCCGTCGGATCTGGGGGAAGTTCGGACTGAGGGTAGATGGGATCAACTGGAGTAAGAAATATCTACACATCGAGGCCTCAGTGGACGCTAGATCAAAGAAGGGAAGGAGAATAATGGGGAATACTCGCCTTCCATGCCAGACTACGACCTGGGACGCCTGTGGATGGAAAATCGACCGTTACGTCGAACAACCTCCCTCCGAGAGCGGCTTCCTTTATCTTGGAGAGGCTTAAGCCGGAGTGGAAGAGATGGTCATATGCACTCCTGCCAGGAACGTCAGCCAACAGTCAGGTGTACGTCAAGGTGTTGGCGGACTGGACGGCTGCATGTGACGGGCGAGTATGGCTTCCTACGCCTTTATCTCGCGCTGCCATTCTACTTCCGGGAAACAAAAGATGTTACACGTCGACAGTGACCGTGACGAGTGGTGAAAGGTTTGCCTTTATTGAGGTCGGCGACACCAAATGAGAGTTTGATGTCCCGCTTTCAATCTACCACTAAGGGTGAACCACGTGATCTCCTCGCCACCAGACCAGGGAGCCGTGTTCAGCTTCAGCTATTGTCACGGTCGTGTAACACAAAACGTACATATGGGCATAACGGCGATCAGAGGTCGATATGAAACTGGTGAGTACCCTCTTAAACTTAACACACCGGTGGCCAACGGTCCTGATGCTCAGACCATCGTAACTATCAGGTAGAGTACAATATCAAAACCATGTCGACACAGAGAAACTCATCTCCTCGCTTCTCATGGCGTGCCACCAACCTGGCGGAAAGAATAAGACATCGCCCGGCTCAATTGTTGCGCTCAATGCCTCAGGTACGGCATCCCTCCAGAATAAGGGGAACTTGTCCTTGTTCTGATTGGAGAATACGTCAACCTGTGCCGTATTGGTCATGGAGGGCGCTAGTGAATTCGCGGCCGGGTTGCGTGTGTGTTCTGTATCTGACACTCCTGATGGTGGAGGGAACGGATACATAGCATCTGTAATGCTCGATGTAGGTGGCGCCAGCCAAATTGTCTTACGACCGACGACCTGAGCTTTGGCCATATGAGCCCGGGAATGTACGCAGAGGGACGAGGTCAGAATACTAGGATAAGGGCGCTTACTGTAGAAGTTGAAAAACGGATCCTGGGCGCCACGCTGAGAACGAGTTCCCAGTTCAGCGCAAGAATAGGGCATACCGTGTGCGCGGGCGATATGGTCCCTCCAGGACCGAGCCACGCGTTCAGGGACAGCTCTTCCTCATTGTTCGGCGGTCTGTAAAAGGGATATGTGGCTGGTGCTTGAGGGGCACTAAAAACATAGTCTGGGATGAGAATGTCCTCTCGTAATGCGGGAAATTGAGAAAGGAGGTTGTGCTGTGCCATATATAGGACCGTCTGCGAACGAGTCGGGTCCTCGAGGACATCGAGGAAATCATCCCAGGACATCATTCGTTGTGTCCAATCATCAGCCCGATAATCTTTCCCTACCTCCACTGGTACCACCCGGCCACGCCCCGCGACAGAACGTAGATAGTCGATCGAGTGCCACGGATGCTCAGTCATGGCAGGCCAGTCTGATGCAAATCCTGCTAAAATGAAAGGCTTATCGAGCAGCTCGCGGCGGAAAACAGACAATGGTGGTGCATCAATCAACCGGGGGATTGTCCCAGACGAAGTTGAAAGGACTGGTAAATGGGCGGGGAGGGATCTAGTCGGGCGAGTGACAGGCTTTGGGGTGTATTGAAACGGCTTTCGAGGTAGGTGATCAGCTTGAACTATCGGTATGAGGTCATGAATGAGTGCCTGTACGCCTTGGCCGGGTGCGCCAGCAATTACTAAAGCATGGTCGAGACGCGCAACGCAAGACATGGCGGTTTCATCGCTTAGCGCCTGGGGAGAAGTAACTTGAAGGTCCACCAAAGAACGCAGTACGTTTGCGTCAGAATAGAGTCTGCGCCATTCAAAATGATCGGCAGTGCAAGAAGCGAGAAGGCTGATGTAAGCATGTTCGATGACTTGGTCCAGCTCCCGGGAGGAGTCACAGAGGGCGGCGGGACACCCATCGATGATGCCCTTGGCCGCGTTCTGAAGCTTGTTGACATGTTCCTTTCCACAGTTTGCGAGTTCTGCAAGGGGAAAGTCACGTTGGGTGAGGGAGGATAGCAAGGTGGAAGGAAAGGAAATAGGAAATTACCTTTTGCGTAAGAGAGGGTAAGAATACGGTGGAGGAAGTCGTCCGCGAGTTGAAGTGGCCCGTTCATACTGCTGTACGGCAGTTTCCCGCTGGAAACCCTGGCAGGCGGTTAAGTGGGGTTGAACGGAAGTAGATGAGGTGACCAAAACGGGCGAGAAGTCAGGTCGAGCGAATGGAAGATTGACGGCTAGAACAAATAAGGAAAATGGACTGTCACGCGATATTTACATTTTCGTCACACGAGTGGGCCAGCGCGACTGATAAAAGGTCGCGGGCGGGTTCATGGGCCGTGAGAACCATCCCCAACAAATCAATATTTTCTAGCCACAGCTCGGCGCACCGGCCCGGTCCGATTACCTTCCTTTTTACGTAATGTCTTCAAGGTTGGCGGATTTCCTTTCCCTCATTCCTTGCCGTTTAGTTGACTTGGCCCCCGAGGTTGGACCGGCTCCTCCTTTTACTCGACACAGGTTCATCAACCTCAGTGAGGACAACCGCAGCTAAGCAGCTAGCCCACCTTGCGGCCAAGAGCGTAATTTCAGATGTCGCGCTCGAGGACGACGTCAAAGCACATCGCCATCACCAACCCCTCGGAGATCCATCCGGATGGACGGAGTTAATGGCTGTTATAGCGAGGGTTTGTAAATCATAGAGACGGTATTACGCCCGCTCCTCTGATGCTCGTATCTCTTTTCGCAGGTCCTCCCATATCTTCACTCTAGATCCCATGAAACTCGGTCAGCCGCGTCCAATGCTCTCTCTCAGATATTCACCTTGGTTCCCGTCTGGCACCCCTTCCAGGATGGTGCTACCGATTCCGCTGCTACGTCCTTACCCTTTTCTCCCCCCGAGTTTCCCATGCTCTCTGTCGAAGAACTCGTGCAGAGAGGAACCCTCCTCCTTGCATCTTCTGGCAAGGAATTCACCAAGCCAAACGGCATCCTTTCGTCATCCAGTGAAGTCAAGAAAGCACGGAAAGAAGCGATGGGCCGTCTTGGACTCGATTTCCTGTACAGCTTTGGCGGAAATGACGACATGGATCTGGATAAAGAGTTGGCAGCTGGCAGTGAATCAGATGCTCCGGTACCGGAGGAGACTGAGAACATTATGGATATGGACCCTCCCCCTGTATCAGGGGACCTCTCTCTCAACGTCACCACGAAAGCGAAAAAGAGGTCGCCATCTCCGCGCTCCAAATCAACCACCCCTGTTGCCCCCTCGCCGTCAGCCCCCTGTGGTCCCCAACTAGAGAATGACCTAAGTGGGCTCTCTGCCCGTGAACGCAATCGATTAAAGCGCAAGCGCAAGCAAGGCAATGCTGCCTTCGTGCAAGCCCCTCCGCCGACTTCAAGTTCCAAGTTTCAAGCCACCATTGCTGGCTCTACGAATAAGTGGGTTCCATTGAGCTGAATTCTTTAATAGTGCTCATTATATCACAGGGCACGCCTTGTCTCTGCTGAAGACCAGCCGCCTCCGCCTTCGAGAGTCGAAAGTCCGACAGCACCTGAAAAGGTCATCATTGACCCCTCCAAGGGAGGCGCCGTTTCTCCCAAGACGTCTCAGCAGTCTCGAGCTCTTGAAGTCGAAACAGGGCATTGGGTATGGGATGGCTTAGTCAAAATTCTAGAGATCGATTTGTTCAGTCCGGCCTGGGAAGTTCGACATGGGGCCGCCATGGCTCTCCGTGAGCTCCTCAAAGCACAGGGGAAATATAGTGGTACAAAAGGTTCGGTCCTTCTTTTGGCTCTACACACTTTGGAATTCACGTTGCCGCAGTTGCTGCTTCGCTTGCCGAAAACGATGAGTGCCATGAGCGATGGTGCAATGCGCTCGCCGCAAAACTACTCTGTGTCTTCATTCTTGACAGGTTTGGAGACTTTGTCTCTGACCAAGTTGTCGCGCCCGTACGCGAAACAGTTTCCCAGACAATCGCCTCGCTACTGCTGCACATGCCACGTCGCTCCGTTCTGCATGTACATTCAGTTCTGCTGCAGATGATACGTCAAGATTTCACTCTTCCTAAGGGTGCCAATGGTCCTGGAAAGGAAAGGAGTCATATCTGGGAAGTACGACATGCTGGCCTTCTGGGGATCAAGTACGAGGTTGCTGTTCGAAGCGACGTGGTCGAGGCAGATGCGGCTGACCAGGAGATCAAAGCAGAGAACAGCGCTACAGTGGTGACCAGCGTCGGGACAGGGCTTGTCGTCAAGGCGGAACATGTGGACGTGGATGTAGGCCAAGAACTCGGTCCGGACATGAAGATGGAGGATATCCAAGAAAACAACAGCGTCAAGACAGAAACTTTTCTTCGTGAATCGGGACCTCGGCATATCTTGCACGACGTGGTCGATGCTGCAGTGCTAGGGTAAGTGTAGTTTCTGTATTCGCCTGTTTCTGCTCAGCAGTTGTTGGTATATAGGCTCGGTGACCGCGATGATGACGTCCGCTCTGTGGCTGCGTCTTGTCTAATTCCCGTAGCTACTCACCTAGTCCGGCAGTTACCATCATGCCTAAGTCTCGTACTAGCCGTCCTGTGGGATTGCCTTGGTGACATGAAGGACGACCTTAGTTCAAGCGTCGGTGCCGTCATGGATCTACTTGGTGGCTACTTTCCGTTTTCTGGTGAGGTCCAAATATTAACATCTTCTAGGGAAACTTGTCTCCTACGATGAAGTGATCGAAATCCTGGGCAATAACTCGGCTTCGTGCGTCCTTCATCGCCCTACACATGTTCCAGAATTCACATTTGGTTCCTAGGTTGCCACTCGCTGACCTTTCACCCAAGCTCTTCCCGTTCTTCCGACACACGATACATACAGTTCGGCTCTCTGTCGTGGAGACCCTTCACTCCTTCATGAACGTCACCTCACTCCCCAAGGACTGGGTTACCACCCCACTTCTTCGCCTTCTCTTTCAGAATCTCATTGTTGAGGAACGTACAGACATACGTGATGCAACCGCCGCTGCCTGGAATACTGCAGTTGACCTTTTACACTCCCGGCCCGGTTGGATGGAGTCGGTGGTCGCTTTGCCACAGTTACTCGAGTGGTTTGAGACAATGATGACTCCAATGAGATCACCACTGGATGCATCGAGTTTTTACGATCCATTATCGTCTGAAAACGGCCCACAAGTGGCGACAGAACGGCATAACGTGGACAAAAATATGCTTGCGCAGGATCTTACCCTTGTCTCGTCGGACACTGTGTGGAAGGCCCGAATCGCCGCTGCAACTGCCATGGCTTATCTTGTTGCATCGTGGGATTCATCTGTGAGTCCTGATGTGTATCTATTAAGAGATAATACCTCATGGAAGTCACAGGCACATAGCGTGGACACCGTCTTCCAGTCGATCCTTCTTCACTATGTGGATTCTAGCAGTATGTTGCAAAAGGTTCTCGCTGCCATTGTCATCGAAGAGTGGGCAAAGCGTTATGACGCAGAGTCTTCTACATCAAAACGCCCGCCACTCATTGAAGTGTCCACCCTGGCTCGTGAAATGAGTAATCGTACATTGTCGTGGTTGCAAAGTGAGCCACCTGCCGCATACCATGAGATGGCCTTCACCCTTTCGCGGATTCATGGGGAGTGCACAAATCTCCTACATAGCTTTGCCTTTGACTGCAAGATTCCTTGGAACGAGATACCTACTCTCGGTACGGAGATAGATCTCACGGGATCTAAGCAGGGGGGGTTCTCGCTTGCATCTGCTGAAGCGGCCGTCGGACTGGACTACACTAGACTCAAAGATCGATTGGGCAAGGCAAAGAAGCGGGAGCTTGCTGTGATCGCGGAGAAGCGCAAAACCGTATTATCCAGCATCGAGCGGTATAAGGAAGTCAAGACACAGCATGACATTCGCGTCTGTGCGGCCTTCGCTGCGGCGTATGTGGCGCTTAAGAACACCCCGGATAAAGTCAGTCCGATTGTGAAGGGGGTGATGAATGGAATCAAGGTACGCTTTGTCTCAACTTTCTGCGCCATTTTCGAATTACTCTCGTCTTTGTAGAACGAGGAAAACTTGGGTCTTCAAACGCGCTCTGCAGTTGCCGTCTCATCATTTATTGACTTCTGTGCACTTCATGGCCTTGCCCAACCTCCGGACAAGATCGTAAAGAACCTTTGCACCTTCTTATGTCAGGACGTCGAGCGGACGCCTACCTTTGCTTACCACAAGAAGCATCTTTCTGGTATCCTGTCTTTCCAGAAAGCCTCAAAAGCAGCCGAAAATGGTGTATCGGAGGAGGATAAAGCCGAAAGCAGAGAAAAGGCGCGCTTATCACGGCGTGGCGCTGGGTTGGCTTTCGTTGAATTGTCTACTAAATTTGGGGAGAAGCTTCTTGATACTGTTCCCAAAATGTGGCAATCAATGGCTGGGGGTATTCTCATTGCTTGTTCAACAGGTACGCGCTTCGTAGGTTGCTGCCGGTCATCTAGTCTCATGTTTCGTAGACACGCCCGATTCCGCGGATGAACTAATTAGCCGACAACATGGGCAGGATGTCATTGACTCTCTTAGCGTTTTGGAGGCTGTCGTGCCGACCTTCCACCAAGAACTGTGGCCGAACATACGAGAGCTTTTTCCGATGATCGCCATGGCCCTCAGAAGCCGCTTTGCCATCATTCGGCAATCCGCCGCACGGTGTTTCGCTGCTATCTGCGACGTAATGACAGTAGATGCTATGCGCTTCGTCATTGAGACGGTTCTACCGTTCCTAGGTGACACCCTTGTAGACTCGAACCGGCAGGGGGCTACGGAACTTGTATTCAGTACGTGTCTCTACCATCCGGTGAACATTACTAACTGGCGCTACCCAACAGACGTTGTTCAGAGGTTGGACCATAAAGCGCTATCATATGTTATCTTTCTCGTGGTTCCGGTTTTGGGGCGCATGAGTGATCCAGACGACGACATCCGCTCGACTGCCACGAACACGTTTGCCTCTCTTGTGAAGATGGTCCCTCTTGAGGTAAGGCGGTATTGCCATCACAGTACGCAGACTAGTCAATTCCTTTTAGGCTGGTCTACCAGATCCTCCTGGCTTCCCGGAAGAACTTCTGAAACGACGGGAAGAGGAACGACAGTTCTTGACACAGCTCCTTGATGGCAGTAAGGTGGAAGCGTACAATATTCCCGTCAAGATCAATGCGGAACTACGGAAATATCAACAAGAAGGCGTGAATTGGCTTGCATTTCTTGCTAAATACCAGCTTCACGGCATTCTTTGCGATGGTGAGTTGCTCAGTCTGCCGAGATTGTCAAACTAACCTCGATACTAGATATGGGCCTTGGAAAGACACTGCAGTCGATTTGTATCCTGGCTAGCAAGCACTTCGAGCGAGCAAAGAAGCATCAGGAAACACAATCGCCCGACGCCGTTCATTTACCCTCACTTATAGTCTGTCCTCCCACCTTGACTGGCCACTGGTACTACGAGATTCTCAAGTATGCCGACAACCTGAGACCTATCATGTTTGTCGGGAATGCCCGAGAACGTCAGCGACTTGTGCCAAAGCTGAAAAAACATGACGTTGTCATCACGTCATATGAAGTTGTCCGCAATGAGGTTGCCACTCTAGAGGAATTCAATTGGCATTACTGCATCCTTGATGAAGGACATGTTATCAAGAACGCGAAGACCAAACTCACCAAGGCCGTCAAGTGCATTCGTGCGCACCACCGTCTCATCCTCTCCGGTACACCTATCCAGAACAATGTTTTGGAGCTCTGGAGTTTATTTGACTTCCTAATGCCTGGTTTCCTGGGCTCCGAATCCTCCTTTAACGAGCGGTTCGGGAAGCCTATCCTCTCCAATCGAGACGGCAAGTCGAAGAATAGCGAAGCCGGTATGTTACCGTGCAAGTCAATCCTCTGGTGTATTTACTGAGGTGTATTTGCCTTCAGCCGCGCTGGCTTTAGAGGCGTTACATAAACAAGTCTTACCCTTCCTCCTGCGACGGTTGAAAGAAGACGTTTTAAACGATCTCCCCCCCAAGATCATCCAGGACTACTTCTGCGAGCTGTCAGATATACAAAAGTTCCTTTATGACGACTTCTCGAAGTCGCAGGCAAGGCTGACGGCAGAAGACGCCGTTAGGGGCGCAAAGTCCGGCGGACAGCAACATATCTTCCAATCGTTACAATATTTACGGAAATTATGCAACCATCCAGCCATGGTCCTCAAGACCGATGATGACATCAATGCAGCGTTGCGAAAAGTAGGACAGAAACCGGAGAAGGCGAACCTGTTTGACATCAACCACGCCCCTAAGTTACTCGCACTGAGGTTCGTCACCGCCACGACGTCGAAATGTGTGGGAGATCGCTAACCATTTTTTTTGATAAAACTACAGACAACTTCTCATCGACTGCGGCATAGGCGGAACGCCAGCACTTGCGAACACAAGTGACCTCGGCAAGAGCGAGCTCGCCGATGCAGAACCAACATCATCATCCCCGGGGGCATTCTCACAACATCGAGTCCTAATATTCTGTCAGATGAAGCAAATGCTAGATATTGTTGAGAACGTCCTTTTCAAGAAGCACATGCCTTCGGTCACCTACATGCGTCTGGATGGAAATACGGATGCGAACAAGCGCCATGCCGTTGTTCAAACGTTTAACTCCGACCCTAGCATCGACTGTCTTCTTCTTACCACTCATGTTGGAGGACTTGGCCTGACACTTACGGGCGCCGACACAGTCATTTTTGTGGAGCATGATTGGAACCCAATGAAGGATCTCCAGGCCATGGACCGCGCTCATCGTATAGGTCAAAAGAAGGTTGTTAATGTATATCGGCTAATCACGAAAGGAACTCTGGAAGAGAAGATCATGGGGTACGCCAAACCTTGTCCTGTGTCGACGTGCCAGACTCATTTTTCTCCAGTCTGCAGCGCTTCAAGCTCAATATCGCAAATTCTGTCGTTACCCAACAAAACTCGGGTCTGGCATCGATGGACACAGACTTAGTTTTAGACCTTTTCAGGCATACGACCGCAGAGGAAGAGGGATCCAGCTCAAAGAAGGACATTGACCAACACGCTACGGCTGGTCCTCAAAAAAACATTCTCAGCGGTTTGGAGGACTTACCTACGGAAGACGAGTACCAAGAACTAGATCTTTCTTCCTATATGACCTCCCTTGGTCGGTAACGCTCTTGCGTACTTTTCTGTCATTATGTTTATTCGGTTGCATTTTTCACGAGAACACTGACTGATCAGTAGATACCGACTCTTGTATTGCTACGCACATTCTTAATCCATGCAGAGTAGTGTATACAAAGCAAATCTGTACTGACAAGTAGACCGTCCTGTTTCGCCACCCGATTCAGAATACGTAATATCTTTGGCCCTATGTGCAGACGTCGGTTGGTGAGATAAACGATGCGACGATCCCAGCTGGCGCCCCGAGGTCATGTTTCTGGCTGCCAGTAACTAGACGTGGAGTTAGGAAGGTCTGGCTTGATATTTCAGATGAGGTTTGGGGAGTATGTCTGACGATCACACAGTAGGTCAAGCCAGATATAACGTTCGCTAAGTTTGGCCAGCTGGGATACAAAGCAGGATGCACCAGATGAGGTATGTCAGCGAGAGAAATAAGTATGACAAATAGGAGTACGAGCATGGACTGCGGGATGCACGGGGAAGACTCGGAGGTGCAGATAGCTGAGAACTCGGAAGTCGACGGATTCTGGTGTTGATCCTGGAAGTCCGAGTGGATTGAGAAATTTACCCGCTATTCTTCAGCATTTGACAGATGCTGATGAGTTAGAGAGCTGCCTTGTCTCCAGAGGTGATGAGGTGATGAGATGCACTATGATCACATGACTCCGCATTATGTTGGGCGGAGAACGACTCGACTTGACGTTACTGCGATCAACTGCAGTGCTCATATGATTTTACATGTCAGCGCAAACGTACCGCCCTGCGGTTCCCATTCACAGACAGCATGATATCATCACTGCGCTTTCGTTTGACCCCACCTCTGACACACTTTGGTCGGGATCTAACTCTGGAAATGTCACGGCATATTACACCCCTCAAGGCATGCGGGGAGTCTCCTTTCCCGTAGGAGGCGGTATGGCAGTGAACAAAGTTGTCGCGGACGAGATCCAAGTTCGGGCCCAAGGTGTTGCAGGAGAAGGAGTAGGTGCATGGAGCAAGGGAGGGGTCAATCGATGGTATTATCGGTACGCAGTATGCTCGCCGCGTTCTCAGAGGGGGTTTAATAATACCTCGCAGCCCATCCGCATCTGTTATGACCTTCTCCGGCACGCTGAGCTCCTCGAAGACGGTCGCGGTGTCAACTACAACTCCCGAGATCGTACTGCTAAACTCCACGACCGGGAACGTGATAAGACAAGCAGCCATACCGTCCGTCATCCGGCAACTTCACTTTACCCATTCCTACCTTCTATCCGGTGACTCAGATGGATATTTGCGTTGTCACGATCACAGAACGGGGCTGAGAAGAGAAGGTAGCGCAGAAAATACCGTTAGGGCCCATGCTAGCGAGATGCAAGGCTTGAGTTCTAGTGGTAATTATGTTTATACCATCGGTTGGGGACTAAGGTGAGCAAAACTCCATACCTCGCGTTCTGTGTCGCCAACAGATTCTAGACAGTCGCGGCCAATCCCTGACCCTTTGGTCAAGATATATGATCTTCGGTCCATGAAACCTCTGCCTCCTGTCCCGTTTCCCGCAGGGCCTGCCTTTATCAATATATTGCCTATGCGTTCTTCGAGTTTGGTGGTGACGTCAAATCAAGGGCTCGTTAACATCGTGGACACATCCAACCCAACGAGTGCCAATGAATTTTATCAGGTATGAACCAGTTGCTATCCGCAGTTTACAATCTTATGCGACATTTTCCAGCTGGACACGCCCGCCTTCATCAGTTCTGCAGCCCTCTCCCCTACCGGGGCATATATGGCTTTTGGAGACTCGGATGGCGTGATTCATATCATGACAGCTGCTGATGAGGGTATGCCCTTCAACGGGTGCGAAGGTCAGCCCGTCGAATGGGCAGACACTCCCGAAACATTACCGGAAATTGAGTGGACAGACAACACGTGAGTTACCCTAAAGATATGTGCTAGTACAATTAGTCTCACCTGATCCAAGGCCGCTGAACAGCATTGGTCTTCCTTACTATAATACCGTACTCCTTTCGTCGCGGACTCCACAGCTGGAGTCCATGAAGGCCGGAACCGCGCCAATGAAAATTCCACAGTCGGTGCTATCTGCCATTAAGATGAACGATGGCATTTCATACGCTGCCCTTCCGCGCGAGCTCAAAGGACGTAGAAACATGATCACCGTTGCGGCACCAAAAGACCAAGGTCGGTTCAGGAGTGGAAAACAGAAGAGCGACGTGGGTGGCGTGGGCGTTCTGACTACATGTATAGCTCTAATACATTTGTCACAGCCACAGGTCGAACCGATTGCGGCTAGTGATAGTCCAGACGAAGCACCCCCCCGATACCGCAAAGTAGAGATCGAATACTCGAAGTTTGGTGTGGAGGATTTTGACTTTGCGTGAGACCCTGACTCTTTTCTTGCCGCGTTTCCAGAATGTTTTTGACACCTCATTTCCACAGTTTCTTCAACAAAACCGAATTCAGCGGTCTGGAAACGCATATAATGAACTCATACACGAATTCGCTTCTGCAAGTTTTGTATTATTGTCACCCAGTTAGAACAGTCGCAAAGTCTCACATCACCACACGCTGTCCAAACGAACATTGTCTACTTTGTGAGCTAGGGTTTGTAAGTCGCATGCTGGAGGATGCAAAGGGAACAAACTGCCAGTCGAGTAATTTCTGTAAGACCGTTGGCGTTCTTGCTCAATGTGAGTTCTACCGTCGTTCAAACAATCCACCCTCCTGAAACCCGTTCTGGCAGCTGTCAATGCCATTGAACTCATTGATTATGGTGGGGACTTGGCTGAGACGACAGACTACGCGAGTATGATTCAAATGTTCCACCGGTTCCTCTTGGATCACTTGTCTGTCGAAGACGAGTCGGACCCGAACACACACCCCCTGTTGCCTCCTGACCCATCCTTCCCACAACGCACGGCGACTTCGCCACCTATGACTCAGCTTCTTGGCATGTACGGTCGGAATGCTTTTACATGCACGTATTGCAAAGCCGCGAGGGGGAAAGAGCAGATTACGTTTGTTGTTGATCTCATCTATCCTCGAAAGGTCGATCACGAACCATATTTCCTTCGTTCTCGCTCACGTCAATTCTTAGGGTCTGGCTGGTCCCGATGTTGATCTCGCCTCCGTCTTACAAGCGTCAGTTTTCAGGCAAATGAGCCACAAAGCGAGTTGTCCCAACTGCAAGCTGGTGAGAACCTTCGATTCCACTCGCTTCGTCGCAACATCGGATTTGCCGCCGATTTTAGCCGTGAATGCAAATGTGTTTACGGAAGAAAGTCTTGATTACTGGCTGGACGCGCGAAAGCAGAGGTTCTTGACGCCATCTGTTGAACTGCGTAATCAACAATTCGGTGAAAGCGAAGATTTGTTGCCTGTGACTTACACCTTGACGGTCAGTGCTTCCTTTTTCGTCATGGTGATGAGCTGTCAGGTCGATAATTTCCAAGGCCATTATAATTCAAGTACTCAGTGAAGAAAACCGTTCTCACCTCGTGGCCATCGTAAAAGGTTCACACTTTACACGCCCCATCGTATTCCTGTCTGATTTGTCATAGTCCCAGAAGCAGAAGGTCATGAAGGCTTGCTGAGTCCGTGGTTTGTTTTCAACGACTTTTCGGTGCAGAACATTTCCGAAGAAGAGGCATTAAGCTTCCCCGGAAAATGGAAGGTGCGAATTCTCTATATGTTGGAAACAGTCATACTCATGATGTCCCAGGTCCCTGCCATCTTGTACCTAGAGCGGGCTGACTGTCAAGGACAATTTGATTACTCTGGGTTGTCTGATACCATCGATACTTCAATTCTCAGTCAAGATACCTCAATCTCAGTGTTCGTACCTTTTCCATTTTCTCAGGTAGTTCTTTCGTACGATCACCATCGTTAGGAATCGGGACCCTAGTCTGATCAAGCATGAGCCTCTGAGACCTGCAGAGCTGCCGTGTCCCGGAACCCTTGTTTCGGTCGACGCAGAATTTGTCCAAATGCAACAAGAAGAAACGGAGTACCGCTCAGATGGAACCAAGAAAGTTCTTCGTCCTGCTCGACTCAGCCTTGCTCGTGTCTCTGTTCTACGGGGCGACGGTCCAAAACAGGGTGTTCCCTTCATTGACGATCATATACACACGAGCGAAATTATTGTAGATTATGTAACAGAGTTCTCGGGGATCAGATGTGAGCAACCTGTCTTCTACTAGGATCCGACTTGTACTCACAAGGTGTCGAAGATGGCGACCTCGAGCCGCACACATCGCCGTATACATTGACACCGCTCAAAGTAGTATACAAGAAGCTACGATTGCTAGTGGATCGAGGCTGCATTTTTATTGGCCACGGCCTCTCGAAAGACTTCAGAATCATCAGTGAGTTTCGGCCATTTTTAACGTTCTCTTGCTGACAGTCCGCTTTTACAGATATCTACGTTCCCCCAGATCAAGTGATAGATACGGTAGATCTTTACTTCTTGAGAGAGCGCCAACGTCGCCTTTCGCTTCGATTCCTTTCATGGTTTGTACTCCACGAGAACATTCAGACGGATACGCACGACTCGATCGAGGACGCCCGCTCTGCTCTGATGCTTTACAAGACTTATCAGGACTTCGAGGAACAGGGGATTTTTGACGAAAAGTTGGATGAGCTTTACAGGGAGGGGCGCAAACATGTGAGTACTTGCTCGCACAGCTCGTATTCGCAACATTCACGCTATGCAGAACTGGAAACCACCAGCCCCACTTAGGGCGGAGACCGCATCACCTGTGCCGCCCCCTGCTCAAGCTGCGTCACAACCGAATGCCCTCCCTATCATGCGTAGTAGCATATCACCCGCGCCATTTGTCCCAAGTGGTTTCCAGGGTGGTGCCTTTGCGGGATTTCAGCCGAGTGGTTCATCAAGTCGCAGCCAATGGCGCTCCGGATAACCAGTCCCGCTTTCACTTTTACACATTAGCTAACTGTACTGTATCGCCTACTGTACTCTTCTTTGGACATTGTACGTACGAGGACGTCAAATAATTGAATTGGATATTGTACCAGATTTACATCCTTTTCTATTTGTCAACCAGAAGCCGGATACTACATAACGTTTGGCCGTCGTAGCGCCGTTGTCGAGTCACGAATGTGCCCTATGATCAAGCTGAGGTGACTTGTGTATGGGTCACCCTCGTCGACAGCTCCAAGTCCCACACCCTTTGAAGGAGGATGGGCCCGGGGAGATACCAACTCGTACAAACCTGCGACTCGGATGCAAGCTAAACCGCACGGATGCTACGGCCCGGATCTGGATCCCTTGACCTTGATATTAATTGGACGTTCCCTCTCCACGAGGACTGCCTCAAGTCGGAGCGGGTGATATTGACGCCTTTTTCAGACCATTCATTCACGTCGACGAGCTCTGGAAGCAAATAGAGGCATACCCCACGCTGGGCTGGGAATGCGCCACGTACAATGGTTTACGCACGTGGAGAACGAAGCGCTGGAACTGCGCTGCGTATGAGGGTCAGGGAAGAGGGGACGCTGAGGTGGGAACTCGTGATCGCGGCGGGTGAAGTGGGGAATGGGATCCCAGTCAGGGACAGTGATCCGCTGGCCCGGGGCGGCGCGCGTCCGAGTCGGCACAGAGTCGTGCTCTCGCTGTGTGTCTGGAGGATGATGGTGGGTGGTGGCAGCAGGAAGCGCGTGGGGCCGCCACTGGCAGTTGATACGTTGATAGCTCCCTAATTAACATCGACCACCGGACCAAAGCAAGATCATCATGTATTGTTCTCTATCCAGTGGAGACCACCTTCGAATTGGGTTCGTTCGCATTCCATGGGATCTCGTCCATGCACGAAATTGTGATATACATGTCGTTGTCTACCCTGTTTATTTTCTTTGCACCAGTCTGAGCAATGAGTAGGTGTGATATCGAAGTTGTGCCTAATCCTACATTTGTCGCTGGACCTTTTCAAGATACTTCCGAGCCCGCCACCGATTCCTCTCCACCCTCGTGGATCCCCCGCCCACTTCCTCCATCGCGTCGTTTCCCCGCGGCGACACCAGCGTGTGGTGCCGCATTTCCTGCGTCCTGAATCATCACGTTCGTGTGCGACGTCTCCAAAAACGCTTGTATGTTCTGCAACATTTCCTGCGCGGTCTGCAGCAACGCCTGCATATTCTGCGACAGTTCCTCTACGCTCTGCTGCAACGCCGCAAACTGAGAGAGTTTTTGGGGACGTTCTAAGATTCGCAACTCCAGACATAGAATGGAAAACTTTGTCTCAGCTCACCGACGTAGCAAGATCTTGTAATGAGACTTGTGCACGATCACTGTGCGAAACGGCGGAATTGTTCATCAATGCGAGAACAAGCGAGGATTAGGTTGACATGAGCAACCCATCTGTGGCAAATTAAAACGAACAAATCGGCCCGACGAGCACTCGAATTTTTCAATCAAGTCATTAAATGGTATATTCTATTGTCCTGGAGAGCGTGATACGTTGTTTCTGCATATCAAGACGCATCGCGCCCATGGCAACTAAAGCTACATCAAGTCGTATTGTAGCACAATAATCGATTCCAAAAAAGAAAAAAAAAAGAAGTCGTATTGTAGAAATCGGAACGAAACCCCCGTCGTGATCATGATCGTGGATGTCAGAGAGAAAAAGAGAGACTCGGGGCTCAGAACGTGAGCCCAACAATGACAGCCACAATGCCGAGTGCGACGCCCGTACCACCGAGACGCACGGCGCTGGCGCCGTTCGACCCAGAGGAAGAATATCCCGTGGAGTTTGAAGAGGTGCCGTTGAGCTGCATCGCGGTCGCCTGGAAGGCCTCAAAGCTCTTCCCACTGTTACCGGCCTCGTCCGCGTTCGCAGCGAAGACCATGCCCTGACCACAGTGACTTGCCTGGCGGCAGTACGCCCAGATCGCAGACGCGTCGTTCACCTGAATAGTGAACGTAGGGAACGTGGTAGCATCGGTAGAGACAGGCATGCTAACGGGATTGGTGCCGCGTGAGCATGAATGACACAGGATGGAAGATGGGGAAAGAGGACGTACAATCCAGAATCAAAGCCAACTTGGCCGCTTGTCGAAGTGGAGGCGAGCTTTTGGCAAGGGGCGGCAAAGCTGGATTGCGTGACGGTGTGGTTCGTCTGGTGGAACTCAAAGGTGATGGTGTCGCCCGGCTGCGCGGTGATGTTTGCGGGCTGGAAGGTCAAGCTACTGCCGCCGACGATGATCCTGTGGTCCTGAGAAGAGGAGGGTGTCGTCGCAGTGGCCGAGGGCGCGGTGCTTGGCGCTGCCGGCGAGGTGGAGGTGGCACCGACAGAGGAGGTAGCGGTGGAACTACCCATGGCGGCTGCCTGGAAAGCTGCGAACTGGGTTCCAGGGTTGATGGCGAAGACCATGCCCTTTTGACAGTAGCCCATCTGGCGACAGTATATCCAGACCGGGTTGGTGTCGGTCACGGTTAGCTGTGCCTGCTGGAAAGGACCGCTGGTGTTGGTATCGGGCACTGGGATGCTGACAAAGGGAATCAAACTCGAGCCGGACGCAAGAAGGGAAGGGATATTTACAAGCCAGAGTCGAAGCCACCAGGAGCGGGACTACAAGGGCTATCGAAGGTGGACTGTGACACACGATGGAAGGCGGGCTGTGTCACCGTGTGATTCTTCTGCTGGAAGAACTTGAAGGTGACGGTATCGCCGACGTTGGCATTCTAGGAATAAATGCTCGTTTGTAAGCTCACGACGGAAATTGTATAGGCAACCTACCACGGTGGTTGGGGTGAACTGGGTAATGCCACCGGAGCCACCGACTGTTACTGGGAAATTGGCAGATTTCACGGGCAGGACGGCCATGAAGCAGAGCAAGGCAGAGAGCGCGGAGAGTTTGGAGAACATCACTAGTATAACAACAGCGTAGCTGGCGTGTCAAAGAAAGAGTACGAGAGATGGGGGCGTCCGGCCGGGGAAAAATGACAATCAGGTCAAAGGAAGGGAGATCTGATTGAACCATCCCCGCCAATCAAGACGGGCTTTATACCTAAGGCAAGTGGGACAATAGAGATTAGACAGATGAAAGGACGCGATACAAAGTGGCCTGGGGGAGACAAAAGGGTACGTACCTCCACTCCTGTTTCAAACCGAGCAGTCTGCCATTAATTCTGGTGTAACCTTATTCTCAGTAATTAGTTCTAGCTAACTACTTCGACTAAGTGTCAGCCCTATTTGACGCGTTGTAGCCGTAGCCGAGCCGGAGCCTAGTTTACGCACGCCCCGGGTGAGGGGCAGTGTGGGGCTCACTGGCAGGGCCGGGACCATTCTTTGGGGGTCGCGGCGCACTCCTACCCACTAAAAACCTCACTTGAATATGGCCAGTTGTTTGGGGGTATCCCGTGCACCGTTAGGGTTGGTTTCCAGGTGGCTTTAACTGTGTTTATGTGGGATTTCCTTTCAGAGGCTCATGGGCTGGTTGGAGGCTTAAGCGCTTAAGGATTGGTGGTGGCGAGGGAGTGGCTTGTTTGGTGGCAGTCGAGGCCGATGGGGACGGAGTAAGGATCATGGAGGTGCGAACAAAGGCAGGGGATTGTGAAGCCGCGCTAGCTTTTGGGGCACGGTGGCATTGTTCGGGTGCCAGTGGTAGCGGTTCAAGGAGCACCCCGGTGTAATCGTGACTACAGCATACGCGCTGGGCTCGGAACGGAACGCCCGATGTCGCAAAATCGGGAACAGCCTTATAATAGACTGACTTTGTAATACAATTTTAACCGAATTATAAGAGTATTATAAGCGAATGATAACCAGCTCATAAATCCGGTCAGCCGGTTATGGTATTCTTAATTAATTATACGAGGGGTTATGATCCCGAGGCGA
>Ga0307510_10001662_pt1 | contig 24661 bp, 19 predicted proteins | sample 12_EM_MG_FD_207224 | JGI IMG/M metagenome (GOLD analysis project Ga0307510, IMG submission 207224) | Populus trichocarpa ectomycorrhiza microbial communities from riparian zone in the Pacific Northwest, United States - 12_EM | ecosystem: Host-associated > Plants > Roots > Unclassified | place... | reverse complement strand
CCTGGAAATTTAAATGTATCAATACCCGGGATGTGGCCTGGGGTGCATCAAAGGCTTTTATCTGGGATGCTGCGAAGATAAACCTGCCGAGCGGTAAGAAAGCGCTGGCCGAATCCATCTATCCGGTAGAAAGTGCGGGGGATTCTGCCTGGGGCCGGAGTACCGAATATGTAAAGGGCTGTATCGAATACTATTCGAAATACCTCTATGAATTCTCTTATCCTGCTGCTACGAATGTGGGGGGTGTAGTAGGAGGGATGGAATATCCGGGGATCGTGTTTTGCAGCTCGCGTTCACGCAAGGGTAGTCTTTGGGGTGTGACCCGGCATGAATTTGGTCACAACTGGTTCCCGATGATCGTGGGTAGTAATGAAAGGAAATATCCCTGGATGGATGAAGGCTTTAATACCTTTATCAATACGGTGGCTGACTCGGCCTTTAACAATGGGGAATATCTGCGTGTGGAGAAAAGCCGCAGCCGTCTCGCCAATCCCTTCTTTAATGCTACCAATCCTATCCTGACCATTCCGGATGCGATGCCGAGCAGGGAGTGGGGTACGCTTTCGTATAACAAACCAGGGACGGGGTTGGAATTACTTCGTGAGGAAATACTGGGCAAGGATCGTTTCGACTATGCTTTCCGGTATTATGTTCATGAATGGGCCTTCAAGCATCCTACTCCCTATGACTTTTTTCATGCCATCGAGAATGCCTCTGGCGAGACCCTGGATTGGTTCTGGCGGGGCTGGTTCTTTAACAACTGGAAGATCGATCAGGCCGTCACGAATGTGGAATATGTAAATGGTAACCAGGCGCAGGGGTCGGTGATAACTATCGAGAATAAGCAAAAGCTTCCGATGCCGGTGACTGTAGAGGTTAAGGAAGAGAATGGGAAGACCGGGCGGGTAAAGCTTCCGGTTGAGATATGGATGCACGGGTCTGTTTGGAAGTTCCAGTATGCTTCGACCGGTAAGATCGTTCAGGTTACCGTTGATCCTGACCAGAGATACCCTGATATCGACAACAGTAATAATACCTGGAAGCCTTAAGCTGAAAGTTAACATAAAAAGCCGCTCGATTCGAGCGGCTTTTTTGTAAGTTTGTATATGAGCAGAAAAATCTTCCCATCGGCGATAACCATTTTTGGTGCAAAGGGCGACTTGACGAAACGCAAGCTGATCCCCGCTCTCTTCAATCTATATGCGGACAATCACCTGCCGCCTATTTTTTCTATTTTTTGTGTCGACTTTATAACGGTCGATGAAAATGATTACCGGAACGATCTTTTAGCGGGTGTCAATGAGTTCAGCCGTAATGGGAAGGCTGATCCGGAGAAGTGGGCTGCTTTTGCTGCGCGGATCAGTTATGTACAGGGTGACTTTGTAAAGAAGGAAACCTATGAGTCGCTGAAAGAGAAGATAAAGGAATTTGAAGAGCGTGAGCAGCAAAGAGGCGTACGGATGTTCTATCTGGCTGTTGCGCCCAGGTTTATCGAAGCTATTGCTGATTCGTTGTGTATACAGAAACTTTGTAACAGGGACGCGTTGGATCGGATCGTCGTAGAGAAACCTTTTGGGACCGACCTTGATTCTGCGCGTAAGCTAAACCGGTATTTGAACAAGCGGTTTAAAGCAAAGCAGATCTATCATATCGACCATTATCTCGGGAAGGAGATGGTGCAGAATATCATGGCTTTTCGTTTTGCGAATTACGTTTTCGAGCCGTTGTGGAATAATAAATACATCGATCATGTCCAGATCAGCGTGGCGGAGGAAGTCAGTGTCGGCAAGAGGGGTGGATATTATGACAGTAGCGGGGCGCTAAGGGATATGATCCAGAATCACCTGCTTCAGCTGTTGTGTATCGTTGCGATGGATTGTCCTGATGAGTATGAGGCCGAGGCTATTCGTGATGCGAAAGTGAAGGTATTGAAGAAGGTGCGGCCATTTACTTCGGAGAATGTATTCAAGGATGTCGTTCGTGGTCAGTATACGGCTGGTATTGTGGGTAGTCAGTCTAAGGTTGGCTATCGGGAGGAGGAGCAGGTTGCGAAGGACTCGACGACGGAGACTTTTGTTGCGGCGAAGTTTCTGATCGACAGTGATCGTTGGAAGGGGGTTCCTTTCTTTTTGCGTACGGGCAAGTCGATGCCGAAGCAGTCGTCGGTGATCATGATCCAGTTCAAGGATTCTCCGCATAAGATCTTCAAGGATGATATTGTTCCGAACAGGCTTATCATCAGTATTCAGCCTGAGTTGGAGATTGGGCTTGTCTTTGAGAGCAAGGTTCCTGGTCTTCATATGAAGCTGTTGCCGGTGGAAATGGATTTTATGTATAAGGATGCGTATGCGCAGTCGTTGCCTGAGGCTTATGAGGCTTTGTTGCTGGATGTGTTGGAGGGGGATGCTACGCAGTTTATGCGGGATGATCAGATCGAGACGGCGTGGAAGGTGGTGATGCCAATGTTGGATGCGTGGAAGAAGTCTCCGGGGAAGCAGTTGAATTTTTATGAAGCGGGGACCTGGGGGCCTGTGGCGGCGAATAAGATGCTGAAGCCGTTTGCGAAGGATTGGTTTGTGTTGCAGTCTCCTTTGGATGGGAAGATGACGGGGCCGGAGGCTAAGGCGCAGGTGGTGGCGGCGACTTAGTGGGATGGTGATTTGAATAGGAATGTGGTTAACGATATTATTTTAAACCTGCTGAAGAGCAGGTTTTTTTTATTTTTGCAATTGCAGGCTTCTGCGTTTTTCTTTTCTCGCTTAGGAAATACTACAATAAGGATTTAGTGGAGGTTTTTAAAAATTGGCGGCAAGTGCTGCCTGGGAATTTATTGCCTGGAAATGAAAATTTTAAACTAAAATCTATGACTCACAACGATTTGGATAGACTAATAGAAAGATTGATTAAACTCCCAAAAGAATGTGAATGGGTAGAGTTTAAATTAAACTGGAAGAGTAATGAAGAAATCGGAGAATATATTTCTGCCTTATCCAATGGTGCATGTACCCAAAACGAATCCTATGGTTACCTTGTTTTTGGTATCAAGGACGAAATTCACGCTATTGAGGGTACTACTTTTCGAGCTAAAATGCATAAGGTTGGGAATGAGGAATTTGAACACTGGCTATTTCAAAGGCTTTCACCACGAATAGACTTTGAAATATTTGAGCATATCTACAGAGATAAGTTGCTGTGTATCTTTCGAATAAGTGCTGCTCAAAATCAACCGGTATATTTTTCACATCAACATTATATAAGGATTGGAAGCATAAAGAGATTTTTGAAGGATTTTCCTGAGAAAGAACGGAAAATTTGGGCAAAGAATTCACAACATCTTTTTGAAAAAGGAATAGCCATAGAATCCGTTACCGAGGATCAGGTGATAGACCTTCTTGATACACAGTCCTATTTCGATTTAATGAAAATGCCTTATCCCAAAAGCATTGAAGGGGTTATTCAAAAATTTATTTTGGATAAGTTAGTGCTTCTGGATAGTAAGGGGTTGCACATCAGCAATCTTGGTGCTTTGTTGTTTGCAAAGAATCTGGCTGTTTTTGATACGGTTAGAAGAAAGGCCGTTCGCGTTGTTCACTATAGTGGCAAAAACAAGTTGAGAACATTGAAGGATCAGTTAGGGCAAAAGGGTTACGTAGCTGGTTTTGAGGGGTTAATCGCTTTTATTAATAGTTTGCTGCCGAGTAATGAGGAGATCGGGCAAGCATTTCGGGACAATGTCTATATGTATCCGCTGATAGCAATCAGGGAATTGGTTGCTAATGCTATTATTCATCAGGATCTGAATGAAACCGGCACTTCTCCCTTTGTAGAGATTTATGAGGATAGAATTGAAATTTCGAATCCCGGGTTGCCTCTTATATCATCAGATCGGTTTATCGATGAATATCAGTCCCGAAATGAGGAAATGGCCTCTTTGTTGCGAAGAATGAGAATTTGTGAGGAGAAGGGAAGCGGCATAGATAAAGTTATATTTAATATTGAGCTTTTTCAATTGCCGGCATTGGACATTCAATTGCAGGAAAAGCATACCAAAGTTGTATTATATGCCCACCAGACTTTCGCTAACATGGACAAAAATGATCGTATCAGGGCTTGTTATCAGCATGCCTGTTTAAAATATGTTACCAATGATAAGATGACCAATCAGTCACTAAGAGCCAGGTTTAAAATTTCAGATGAGAATGCGGCTATTGTTTCCAGAATTATAAAGGAGACCGCAAATGCGGGTTTAATTAAAGAGGATGATCCGGATAATAAATCCAGGAAATATGTCCGCTATATTCCTATTTGGGCTTGATTCCATTTGACTGGACGGGGGGGGAAGAGGGGGGAGATGTTTTAAAGTCATTGATAACCAATTAGATATCCATTTGATGGCCATTTGACGAAAGTAGGGAGTTATCCACATAGAAAGGTTATTTTATGGCTTCCTGAATGACTTCGCCGATGTTGCCGTTGGGGGCCTGGATGTGCAATAGGGCGGAGACGGTGGGGGCGATGTCGGTCATGTGGACGGTGCGATAGGATTGTCCGTGTTTGATGCCCCAGCCCATGAAGACGAGGGGGATATGGGTGTCCTGTGGGTTCCAGGTGCCGTGAGTGGTGCCTTTGTCGTAGCCGTCGAACCAGCCGGGTTCGGGGATCATCATGATCTGTCCGCCGCGTTTGCGGTTGAAGCCGTTGATCACCATTTCGCGGATTGGATGAGGGAGCAGGGCAGCGTCGGGGTTGGCCATGTCGATGATATACTGGAGGCCGGTCTGTCGTTGGAGGTAGCTGAGCGAGACACTTTTCAGGGAGTCCAGGGACAGGCCTGTCTGCCGGATCTTTGCCAGGTTGAAGTTGACGTAATAGTTGGTGCCTGAGAGGACGAGGTCGTTGATCTTGTAGATGGAGCTGAGGGTGTCGTTGAGTCCCTTTATGATATTACGGATGCCTGAGATGCCGGCCGGGATCTGGTGGGCTTTTAGGAAGTTGACTGCGTGGGAAGCGCCGTGGTCAGCGGTGAGGAAGACGGTGTAATTACCTTTTCCGACTTTGCCATCGAGATAACTGAAGAAACCGGCGAGGTCCTTATCGAGTCTTAGGTAAACGTCTTCTACTTCTATTGAGTTGGGACCATATTTGTGGCCGACATAATCTGTCGATGCGCAGTTGATAGTGAGGAAGTCCGTGATGTTGCGCTGGCCAAGGGAGTAACCTTCGATGGCTGCCTTTGCAAAGTCAAGGGTCAGGGTATTACCGAAGGGACTGCTGCGGATATTGTCGTGGTCTTCCTTGTAATATTTTGCTATATCGTGTGGGAAGATGGGTGCTGATTCTCCTTTGAAGGTACCTTCCCAGGGTGTAGAATCGGCTGTGCTTTGGAGATAGGTATCGATAGGATACAGGGTATTCCAGCCCCCGGCTACTAATTTCTCCGGTTCGTTGAGCGCGTTGAAGCGGGTAACCCAGGCGGGTAATTCCTTCATGTACCATGTGCTGGTGCTGAAGACGCCTTTTACATCATCAAACCAGAAGGCGCCGGTGGGGGTATGTCCGGCCGGGAGGATGGATGCCCTGTCTTTGAGCGAGACGCCTACTACGCGTGACCGGAAGTTGGTAGCCAGCATCAGCTCGTCGGTGATGGTGGAAGACAGGAGATTTTTGGGGGACATATTGCCGGCGGGGCTGGTTCCGCCAACGGGCTGGACCTCGTCGTCGCTTACACAATAGATGTCCTTTCCCGTGGCCTGATCGATCCAGTCATTGCCTGCAATGCCGTCTATAGAGGGAACAGACCCTGTAAAGATAGTGGTATGTCCTACGGCGGTGTAGGATGGTAAATGGCTGATATAGGTGTCTTCGCAGGTGAAGCCTTCGTTGAGCAGTCTGCGGAAGCCACCGGTGCTATAGCGATCGGAGTAGCGATAGAGATAATCCCAGCGCATCTGGTCGACGACGATGCCGATCACGAGGCGGGGGCGGGGGAGCGCCGCGGAGGGTGTTTGGGCGAGGGGGTGGGAGGAGTGTTTTGCTGCGGGCTGGGCTTGAGTTGGTGCCGGCAGCTGGATCAGGTATACGGATAACAATAAGGATACAATGATGTAACGTCCCATAAATGTAGAGTTAAGAATTTGCAGGGGCCGAAGTTAGGGAAAATGCGGTAAAAAAGGACCGCAGGGGAAGGATGAGGGGAAAGAGTGGAGGAGGAATGGGTGGAGGTTGGCGGCTAGTTGGAAAGTGAGTAAGCAGGCTGGCTGGGAAGGTCGGGGAATTTTGTTATTTTCAGCATTCATTCTCCACTAAAACCGTCTACTATGCTTCGCCGTAACTACTTTTTTTTATTACTATTTATTGTAATAGGAATGGCCGCTTTTACTGCGGTGCCACCTGCTGAAAAGAAGGGGTGGGTATCGCTTTTTAATGGGAAGAATCTCTCGGGGTGGGATACCTACCTGGGGGCGCCTGCCGATGAGAATGGGAAGCGGCAGGGTAAGGAGCCTATCGGATTGAATAAAGATCCGAATCATGTATTTAGTGTTGTCAAAGATGGTTCGGAAAATGTGATCCGGATCTCGGGGGAGAATGTGGGTGCTATCACGTCTAAAAAGGAGTTTGGAGACTATCATCTGCAATTGCTGTTTCGCTGGGGGAAACTTACCTGGGGAAATAAAAAAGGCAAGAAAAAGGATAGTGGTCTGCTTTATCACTCGGTGGGACCGTATGGTGCGGACTATGGCGCCTGGATGCGCAGCCAGGAGTTTCAGATACAGGAAGGTGACTGTGGCGACTACTGGGGCTGTGCCGGGGCGATCGCGGCAGTGCCGTCGGTAAAGAAATCCGACAGTGATTATGTATATGATCCGGCCGGGACCTTATATACTTTTCGTGTTGATGATAAGATTGGCCGGCATTGTATTAAAGGATCGGATGCTGAATTGTCTTCGGGGGAATGGAATACGCTTGACCTGTATTGTCATGGGGATACCAGTGTACATGTCGTGAATGGCAAGGTGATGATGGTGCTTTATCATTCGGGGCAGGTAGACGGGGGGCAGGTGAGTGCGCTTAGGAAGGGGAAGCTGCAATTACAGTCGGAAGGTGCGGAAGTATTTTACAAAGGGATAAAGATCAGACCTATTGAAATGATACCCGCGGGACTTTATCAATAAACGCTGAGCCGGGTTGGTGGATCATATCTGAAGAAAAGGATGTTGTATTTTCTGGCCCACGAATTGATGAAGGGAATTCAAACGAATATTAGTATGAAGTTCAAACTCTCTCTTATTCATTTGTTTTTTGTGCTCCTGGTTGTTGTGAGCGCACCGGCATCAGCGCAAGTGGGGCAGGACTCGCTTGATCTATATCTCCTGGTTGGTCAGTCCAATATGGCGGGAAGGGCTCCCCTGGATGATTCCAGCAAGATGACCGACACCGGTATCCTGATGCTGGATAAGGGCAATAACTGGGTGCCGGCGACGGACCCGATGCATTTTGACAAACCGGATGTAGTGGGGATAGGGCCGGGGATCGCATTTGCCAGGGAAATGCTTCGTAATGGTGGGGGTAGGAAGATAGGGCTTATCCCTTGCGCGGTGGGTGGATCACCGATACGCGTTTGGGAGCCGGACTCGGCCTATCTGAACGGACGTCCGTATGATGATGCTGTCAAAAGGGCCAGGGTTGCGCTTGGACGGGGCAGATTGATGGGGATACTATGGCACCAGGGGGAGTCGGATAATAATATCGAAGATACTGCGGTGTATATGGGGAAATTGAAAGCTTTGATCCAGCGTTTTCGTACTGATCTGAATGATCCGGAGTTGCCATTTGTTGCGGGGGAGGTCGGCTATTTTTTGAAGAGTACGCCAATCAACGTGGTCATAGACCGGTTGCCTGGTGTTGTTGCGAATACGGCTGTTGTAAGTGCGGAGGGGTTGACGGATAAAGGCGATAGAACACATTTCGATGCAAGATCCGCGCGGGAATTGGGTCGGCGGTATGGGCAGGCGATGATCAGGCAGGAGAAGAGGATCGGTCGGCTATAGATGAAGGGCGTCTGTCTTCCGGGGGTTAAGAAAAAAGTTTAATTTGCTTTATGCAGGACTATAAAAAAGATGCCGCTAAAGAGGCGCTAAAGTTTGTAAAGCCGGGGATGACCCTTGGTCTTGGGGCCGGATCTACCATGGGGCATATAATTGGGTTTATTAAGGAAGATGCTGCCTTGTCCGGTTCGCTGACCATGGTGACATCCTCTTTTTCTACGCGGAGGTTGTTGCTGGAGGAGGGGTTTAAAGTTGTGGAGGCGGGATGGCTGGCTTCGCTGGACCTTTATTTTGATGGCTGTGATCAGTTCGACTGGCGGTTGACAGCTTTGAAAAGTGGAGGGGGTGTTCATGCTTCCGAAAAGGTTCTGGCTGCGATGGCGGCTGAGTTTGTGCTGGTGGGGGATTTTTCCAAGAAGGTGGACCGGTTGGATGCGAAATATCCGTTGGTGGTGGAGGTGATACCGGAGGCATTGGGCTATGTCTCGGATAGGCTGAAGAAGTTTTTTAGTCCTTCAAAGTCGGAATTAAGGATGGCTGGTTCTGTCAAGGATGGGGCTGTGGTAACGGAGCGGGGGAATTTTTTGATCGACAACTGGTTTACGACATTTCCTGAGCCGGCGATGCTGAATGACCGGGTTAAGAGCATAGCGGGGATATTGGAGCATTCTTTATTTTTTAATATGGCTCATAGGGCGGTGATCGCGGGTCCGCAGGGCATTGAAATTTGCAGTAAGCCATGAAGACTGTATTGATATTGGGGGCCAACTCGGATGTGGCGAAGGAGGCGATGGTTTTGTATGTGGAGGGTGGGTATAGGGTTATTGCGGCGTCGCGGAGTGTGGAGGAGATTTTGAGTTTTGTGGTGGCGCGGGGTTTGAAGGGGGTGGAGGTTTTGCATTGGGATGCGACGGATTTTGGGTCGCATGCTGCTTTTTATACTTCACTGGTTACAAAGCCGAATATCGTGCTGTATGCGGCAGGTTTCCAGGTTACGAATGATGTGGCGCTGGTGGATTTTGCGGGTTCTTACCGGATGATGAATGTGATGTACGCGGGGGCGGTGTCGATCCTGAATATTATTGCGATTGATGGGGCGAATGACGGGTTGGAGCGGATCGTTGGGCTATCGTCGTTGTCGGGTGTGCGTGGGCGTAAGAGTAATTTTATATATGGGAGTACGAAGGCGGCTTTTACGACCTATCTGGCGGGGCTAAGGCAGTATCTGGCTTTGCGCGGGGTGGTGGTGAATGCGGTGATCGCGGGGTATATCCGGAGTAAGATGACGGCGGGGCTGGACTTGCCGGAGAGTCTTTTGATGGAGCCGGTGTTTATTGCGGGGAAGATAGTGGGGGCGGGGAATGGGTTTACGATCGTGCCGGGGTTTAAGTGGAAGATCATATATCAGATATTGAGGATGTTGCCGGAGAGATTGGTGGCGAGGTTGCCGTGATGGGGAGGTTAGTGGATGGGTTGAGCGGTGTCGGAAGAGCCGGTGGTGATGGTTAGCTTACCGCTGCGTCGGCCGGCGATGAGGATGAGCAGGGCAGCAAGGGAGGTGATGGCCATGATGGCTATCATCGGGTTGGCGGTGCCGTTGCTGAAGGCGCCGATGCCAAATGCGGCCAGTGCACCGACACCCATTTGGAGGGCACCGAGGAGGGCGGAGGCGCTGCCGGCGTTTTTTGAGAAGGGGGCAAGCGATAGGGCTGCTGCGTTGGGGTTGGTAAAACCGAGACAGGCGAGGAAGAGGAAGATAAAGAGGATAGTTTGGGGGAGGCCGTACCAGCCCGCGAGATTACCGGCGAGGAAGATGGCTGCCACTATGACCTGGGCGGAGAGTGCGACCCAGATGATCTTTTCGCTGCTATATTTTCTTAGGAGCAGGCTGTTGAACTGACTCAGGCCGATGAAGGCAATGGACAGGAAGGCGAAGATCCAGCCATAGGTCTTTTTATCGACGTGAAAGATCTCCATGAAGACAATGGGGGATCCGGTGACATAGGCAAAGAGACCGGCAAAGGCGAGGGCTTCGACCAGCACATAAACCATGAACTGCGGTTCCCGCAGGACGGAGATAAAATTCTTTATGATAGGTCTGGGCTTCAGGGAAAAATTCCTGTTGGCGGGGTAGCTTTCCGGGAGGAAGAAGATGGTCAGCAGGGTGATGAGGGCACCCAGGATCAGCAGGACGAGGAAGATGGTACGCCAGCCGAAGTTGACAACGATATAGGCTCCGGCTGTGGGGGCGATCATGGGGGATGCGCCCAGGACGAGCAGGAGCAGGGAAAAGACCTTTGCGCTTTCTTTTGGCTGGAAGAGGTCACGTACCATTGCCATGGCGGCTACCTGTGCGGCGCAGCTTCCTACGGCCTGTATGAACCGGAGTATGATGAGGGTGTGGATGTCTTTTGCCTGCATACAAACTATTGTGGCCGCCAGATACAGGGCCAGGCCGACGTAGAGGGGCTTTTTCCGGCCATAGCGGTCCAGCAGGGGGCCGTATAAAAGCTGTCCGAGCGAAATACCGATGAAATAGCTGGAAAGGGAAAGGGCCACGGTCGCTACGGAAGTATGGAGGCTTTTGGCTATGTCCTCGAAGCCCGGCAGGTACATGTCAATTGAGAAAGGTCCAAGAGCGGTGAGGCTTCCTAAGATGAGAATATAGGTGAAGTAGGTCTTTTTAGTCATTGACGCGGCAAATTTATGATAATTGAGTAAATATTGGTGGTAAGCCTAATGTTCTATCTTTGCAGAAATGTAAAAACATGAGTCTTGCGGATAAACTATTCAATATGAAAAATGAGAAGGCCAGTGCCAATCTTAAGGCCGGACAGGATTTTTTGGAAGCCAACAAGACAAAGCCGGGTATTGTCGCCCTGCCAAGCGGTCTTCAATACGAGATCATGACGGAAGGCAGTGGTGCGAAACCTCTTGCCAGCAATAAGGTCACTTGCCACTATCACGGTACGCTGATCGACGGGACCGTCTTTGATAGTTCGGTCAAGCGTGGCCAGCCGGCTACTTTTCCATTGAATGCGGTGATAAAGGGCTGGACAGAGGGTTTGCAGCTGATGCCGACAGGCAGCAAGTGGAGGTTCTTTATTCCCCCTCATCTGGGTTATGGTGACAGGCAGGTTGGCGGGCAGATCGGGCCTAACAGCACACTTATATTTGAAGTGGAATTGTTAGGGATCAGCTAAGCCTGCATTGCGTCGTATACAATTACTTTCTCCCATAGGTGACCGTAGTTCTTTATGAACTCGAGGTGTACGGGATGCTGCTGATAGGTGGCCTGTCCCTGTACGTCATTGAAGAACATGAGCTCGGATACGGCCCAGCTGGTATCGACCACGTCTCTTTTTTCTGTGTTGGCGAGTATGCCGACGTGTAATTCTTTTACGGTCTCTATTTTGGTGAGGGTCTTTACCCCTTCCACCAGCTTGTCGCGGTCGGCTGTGGAACCCGGGTTCTTTAGCCAGAAGAACACATGATGGACCAGTGGGGGGCGTTGTTGCGGCATGGCAGGGGCGGCTTTGGCCGTGACTGTGCCTGCTGCGAGGGCTGCGGCTGTGCCAATGAATTTTCGTCTGTTTGATGAGCTCATAAGTAAAATTTCAGACCTAAGATAAGGGAGTTTGCTCATTTCAGGAGAATTGTCCCAATCCCGGAAAATAAAGAAGGTGCTGAACCGATTTAGTTATTGATATTCAGTTTGTTGTAGCTTGGCATCTGGCTTGTTTTCTACAAGCTACCTATATAATCCGTGACTATGACAAAGACTATTTATATCCAAGCTCTTCTTCTTCTGATGGCCTTTTCCGGCCAGGCCCAGGTGGTCAGTCAGTTTACCTGGGACAGTAATCCTGTTACAAATGCTGTTGTCGGTCCGAATGCTACAGGTGGTGGTTTTGCCACTTCGGTTTCGGGTGGTGCCGGTGGGACCAATGGATTGGCGGCGAATGGTCATGATATAGATTTGACGATGGCCGGGTCTACGTATAATAGCATGCCCGGGGTTGATATCAGCATAGATTTTTTAAAGCGGGAGAACGGGGCCAGCTTTTTTACGCTGGGGAATCTTGACTTTGGCATTACTACCGGTGCTATATATGTGAAGTTTACGGTTAATATTGGCGGTACGATCACGCCGATGAACAGTAATGCGGGATTTCTTGCTCCCAATGACGGGGTTTTTCATACTTATCGTTTTGTATACAACAATGTTACCGGGATCGGTACTTTATCGTTGGATGGCGTGACAAAAGCTACATATACAATAGCTGCGGGATCTCCATTGGTCTGGGGCAGCGGGAATGCTACTATCGGTAATCTTATGGATGGAAGCGGGTCGACTTTGCCTGAGCTGGATAACCTGATCATACAGAATCCGCCTATTTTATTAGCGCTGGACCTGGTGTCGTTTGATGCTGTAACGGCAGGGGCTTCGAATCATCTTAGCTGGGTGGTTGCCGGCGGGACGGATGTTTCGGAGTTTGTCGTTGAGCGTAGTGTGGATGGAGTGAATTATATTGTGATTGGAGTGGTAGCGGCGGGGTTAGTAAGCGATTATTCTTTTATGGATGTGAGTCCTGCGGCTGTAAATTTTTATAGAATTAAGATGGTAAACGCGGATGGGGGAAATTCTTATTCGGTGGTGAGGAAAACTTCCGGTACCGTGACAGTTAGCTGCTGGCCTAATCCGGTGGTTAATGTGGTGAATGTGAAGGTGAGTGGTACCCGTTCTGTCGGGTATACGCTGTTTGCGCTTGACGGGAAGGTGATACAGGCTGGGACGATCGTTGGCGGGCAGGCAAGTCTGGATGTTTCGCGTATGCCGAAGGGGATGATGATCATCAGGATAGAAAATGAGACATATAAGATAGCTAAGTTATAATGCCTGTTTTATGATCTGCAGAATTTTTGGGACGCCATCGTTCCTATAATAGTGAATACCTGTGGCATCGAATGACGAATGTAGTCTTTGTACAGAAGGGGATGAGATCTGCCATCCCAGCGGTAAGACGGGTTCATACCATTTCCCATCATTATATTCTACACAGGAACCTGTGATCCAGACCGAGTTGTAGCCGGCGTGAAAACCGCCGCTGAGGGTGTCGGCTGAATACCGCTGCTGGAGGGTTCTGTCGGCTTCTACTGCGTTTCCTGAGATGCCGCTGTTGATGATGCCGACCAGCGGGCTGATGGGCTCCCATCGGTTGGAAACCAGCTTTCGTTCGTCGCGGATGAAATTGGGGTTATTGGTGATCGAAATGAAATAAAAATGCACTTTTCTCATCAGGCTGTCTATCTCTGAAAGCGGATGGGTCTTCTTCTCCTTTTGCATTTCTTTACTAAGGCTGATAAAGATGGCTTCCGAGGTGGAGGCACCGGAATTGTCTTTGGCGCCGCCATCCATAAAGTGATAACCTGGTCCCATTTTACCTGAGGGGCTGATGAAGGGGAAGCGGGCGCTTAGAAAGGCGCCGGTCAGGAGGGAAAGATCCTGCATTGGCTGATCGCCGCGATGGGCATTGATGGAATCCAGCCGGGAACGGATAAAGATAGAACCGGGGAAATCGGTTTTATTTAATACGACGGGGGCGCAGATGCCTTTCTGGCCGTTGTCGACGTTGAGTGTATTGGAGAACAATAGCGGCACTTCGTAGCGGGCCGGATTTGACATGCTTGTATCCCATAAGGCGTCAAAGGGAATGGACAGGTCAAGGTCCAGCGTCTTTTTTCCGAAGCCTTCCCAGATACTGGTCTGGACGGCGATGCGGTCGTGCCAGCTATGCTGGGCCGTTATGGATGCCCAGATATCCCTGCCGAACATAGCGCCCAGGGTAGGGGTAAGGAAATCATGGTCATAAAAGCCGGTGAAGTGGTCGAGGGTATAACCGCTGCTATCGAGGTGACGGGCGCGATAGGCACACTGAACGGCGGAGCCTACGGTACCGCCGGAAGCGCCGGAGAAGGAAAAGGTATAATGTTCAAAACCTTTGTTGCCGCCTGCGATGAGTGTAGAATCGAGATAGGTCACGACGAGGTTGGTGAAGGCGGCGGCTTTTATCCCTCCGCCGTAGCTATTGACGAGGAATACGGGATAAGTGGAAGACTTGTTGATCTCGTCCTTTCTTTTTAGCAGCCATTGTTTGAAATAATCTTCGAGCTGGGCGGGTTGCTGTTTTGCTGTCGTATCCCTGGTTCTTACGGAATGATAATCGTTGTCGACGGAGATCGAGATCGTGACGGCTATCAGAATAAAGAAGAGGACAAAGTTCGTTTTTCGCCAGAGGCTGATGCGGATGAGGATGGTGAGCAAAAGGATATAGGTAATGATCCCTGAGAGCAGGACGGGGAGGCCCAGGAAACTGCAGTCCAGGGCAAGGATGGTTTGCGGGAAGACATTGAACAGGATGAAACCTATGGAAAGGAGGAATGATGCGATGACGATGGGCGCTCCGATCCGGCTGCCTGCGAGGCCTTCTTTATAAATGCAGGTCCTCACGCTGACGAAGACCATGAAGGCGAGGGCCAGGAAGACGAGGTGCCAGAACAGATAGATCAGGGAATGTGGAGTGTTGCTGGAGCCCTGTATGGCGGTGAGGCGGATGATCGATGGTATTCCGATAGCCAGGAGGAAGAGGGTCAGGAAAGCGATGTATTTACTCTTCTTTGGACCCTGTTTTTGCTGGAGTCTTATGTAGGCATTCTCTATGACGTTGTTCTTTATCAGCGCGAAGAAGATGGCCAGTAATCCGATCAGCCAGATTGGCGCCGGGAAGAAGTCTAGCATCGAGGGCATGCGGATGACCTGGAGGGCGTTGACGATGCCCACTGCCGGGATGATGATGGTGGCGATGCCGAGGAAGCGGGATGCTTTTTTCTCTTGTTTTTCTTCTTCGGCTTCGGAGACGGGCAGCTCTTTTAGGGGGAAGATGGGTCTTAGCGCTTTGTTTTCGAAAAAGAGTTTGGCAAGCCACCAGTTGAGGAAGGCGGCGACGAGGACTACGGTCATGAAGAGGAAGACACCCTGATCGGAGGAATTTATATTGATGAGGAGGTCTTGTCCCTGGTCCATCATCCAGATGGGGAGGGAGAAAAAGGCGAGCCCGATGAGGAGAACGCGATAGCGGAAGACCTGGAATGTCTTGTTACGGATGTAGTCGGAGAGAACGAGGAGGCCGTTGTCGCGGATGATAAGGGTTATGGGGAGGTAGAGTCCTATCAATACTACTAAGATGATGAATTTGGTGTAGGCGGTGACTTTTGTCAGGGTGGTGGTTCCGGCTCCGGCGTCTTCGTTGATGAAGTGGAGCAGGCCTATGTTCTCGATGCAGTCGAGCAGGCCTGCGAGCAGGACCAGACTGATGAGCAGACGGGTGAACCAGTGGCTTTTTTGTTTGATCCGGGTTTGGAGGGCGAGAACGATGATGATGCCCAGGAGGGTATAGAGGAGGATAAAGAGATAATCCAGCTGTATGTCGAAGCGGGCTTTCCGGAGCCGGTTGATAGGCTGTGGGGTAGGCTGGCACATCGTTACGGAGGTACGATCCAGCGTATCTGTTTTCCAGGACTGGATGATGGCGGTATCCCGCTGGTAGCTGCCGCCTAATTCGAGGGATACGATGCCTTGTGGGGCGGTATCGTTTTGTAAATAGGTTTTGTCTTTGAGCTGAATGAAGGCGACGATAAAGGCTGCTACCAACAAAGGCCAGAATAGAATATGGAAATAGCGCATGGGCTAAAGTGCGGATATTTTTTAGTATCTGCAATACCACTTACAGGGGATACATGTTTATTTATTTATTTGCTCACCCGGACCTCGAAACTGTCCTGAAGACAATTGTTGGAATCTTTTACAGTATAGATTTTTGTAGTGGAGGGCTTTACCTCGATGCTGCGTCCGGTTTCCCTGCTGCTGTTCCAGCGATAGGGGTGGTCCTGGTCGTTGGGGAAGGAGGCGGTAAGCGTGATGGACTGGCCTTTTTTGATGTTAAGGACATGTCTTTTGTTGACGTTCTTAAACACGGTGAAGTGGTCTTTGATCTCTCCGTCGGTGCAGATCCATTTCCAGTCGAGGCGATTGCCTTCTATCTCGAGCATACCTGCGCCGCCGTGTGTGACGTCGGCATAGGGCAATGCGTCATGGGGCCAGGATGTTTGTTTGCCGCCGAGCTGGCCTGCCGATCCGCTGACGATGTACATTGTGCCGGTGTAGCCGGTGGCTGAATCCTTGAGATAGGGGCAGGAATTGGAGCTGGTATCATAGCGGCCGGAGGAATTGCTGACGTTGTGCCAGGGGGCGAAGGTCGTCTCCATTCCGTAATGGCCTTTTAGCAGTTTGGAGCGTTCGTAGTCGTGGCTATGTCCGCAGATGATGAGGTCTACTCCGTAGCGTTCGAGGACCCGGATGAAGTTTTCGCGGATGTGGACCAGTTCCTGTTCATGGTCCGAGTTGTGGGAGCCCATGGTATAGGGTGGGTGGTGCCAGTAGGCGATGACCCAGCCTTTGTGGGCGTTGGCTTCGAGGTCTTTTTTGATCCACTGCACCTGTGGGCCGAGGGTATCATAGATACGGTAGCGGTCTTCTTCGATGCCGTATGAGTCGAGGGAAAGAAAATGGATATTGCCGATGTCAAAAGAGTAAAAGGCGGGGTTATGGGAAGCGACTCCGCCGGCCTCTCCGTCTATGGGCATGGTGAAGTTCTGGAAATAGGCTACCTGGTGGGTATGCTGTACTTTTTCTTCTGTCGAATCACCATCATAATAATCGTGGTTGCCCGGGCTGGGGTAGAGCGGGTATTTTGGCAGCAGGTTGTCCTTATAGACATTGAAGAAATTGGACTGGAATTCTGCGTCGCGGCCGGTATAATAGGCGTTGTCACCGAGGAGGATCCAGGCGTTGAGGTAATTGTTGCCAAGATATTTTATGAGGGCGTCGCGGACGGAGCGTTGGTTGACGGAATTGTTACCGCAATCCCCTACTGCTGCGATGCGATAAAGGGTCTCTTTACCTGGTTCGGGGTTGGCTACGGGGGTGGGGAGGGTGATAAAATAATTATCCGGGCCAGCTTGCAGGGTGTCTTTGAAGGAGCCGATGGTATAATAATATTTTGTGTTGGGTTGGAGGCCTTCCAGCTTCACCTTGTGTTCGGTGACCAGGATGGTGTCTTTTGAGTTACGGTCGAGCAATTGGGGGTTGGTCCCGAAGTGTACGATGCCGCGTGTCAGTACGTCTGTGCGCCAGCGGATGACGATGCTGTTTGTTGAGGCGGCTTGCAGGTAGGGGCCGCGAAGGAGGTTCGCCTTTGTTGGACTGACGTAGCGTTGGGCGCTGGAAAGGAGGGTGAGGAGGAGGAATGAGAAAAATACGGCGAATCTTTTTTGCATAGCGGTGAAATTACTTAGTGTATGTTATGTCAACGTTAAGCATATTATTTAGGCTGTCCGTCAACGTATGTATGAAAAGGATAATGTTGTTTACTTCGTTGGTTGATAGGTGAAGGGGTATGGGGGATAGGGTTTGTTCGGGGACTTTGAGGCCGAGGCCGGCGCCGCCGCCTTTATTGTAAAAATCGAGGACGGTTTCGAGGCTGTGGAAGGCACCGTTGTGCATATAGGGGCCGGTTTGGGCGGAGTTGCGTACGGTCGGGGTTTTGAAGGCACCTTTGAAGAAGGGGAAGGGGTATATTTTATAGCGGCCCTGGTCGGGGCTCAATTGGATTTTTTTGAAATTGTCGGTTTGGGTGGTGCCGAGGACTTCGAATTCGGTTTGGGCATAATAGGGTGGGATGAGGCCGTTGAACAGGGGGATGAAGTGGCAGGTGGCGCATTGGGCTTTGCCCATGAATAAGTTGGCACCGGCTTTTTCTTTGTCGGTGAGGGTTGGTTTGCCGCGGAGGTATTGGTCGAAGCGGGAGTTCATGGGGTGGAGGCTACGGATGTAGGCTGCGAGGGCGGTGATGGTTGAATCGATGCCGCCGTGTCTGGTGAGGGAGGCGGTGTCGGCGTTCATCTCCAGTGTGTCGTGTAATACCGTGCGGATCTGGTCTTCGAGGGTTCGGGCGTGGCCGTCCCAGAATTGGTTGTATTGAAAGCTGCTGTATAAAAGAGTTGGGGCGTTGCGATCGAGGTGGTGGTGGCCGTCGAAGGCGATGCTGGAGGGGAGGCCGTCGGTGAAGGATCTTTTGGGGTTGTGGCAGGAGGCGCAGCTTTTTTTGCTGTTGGTGGAGAGGGATGGGTCGGAGAAAAGTTGGCGGCCGAGGGTTATGAGTGGTGTGCTTACTGGTTTTCCGGGTGGGTTGAGGGCATCGGGGCTGAATATGTCATCGGCGGCATAGTTGAGGCCTTTATTGGTATTGAGTTCAAGGCCTTTTTCTTTTATGAAGCCGCTTAGTTGACGTTGGAGGGGGAGGGCGGCTTCTTTTAGGAAGGTGAGGCGGTCGAAGGTGTCGAAAGACTGATCGGTTTTAAGTAGGGCTATGGTTTTGTGGAGGAAGTATTGGAGGCTGTCGGCGTGTTTGCTGTCTTGCAGATAGGGTTGGAGGGATTGGGAGAAGGCTTCCAGTGCGGCCCGGGATTCGCGGATGCCGGTCTTTAAAAGCGGGGCTTCGTAACCGGTGATATCGAGGGCTATGATGCGAATCAGTTCGAGTCGAAGGCTTTCGAGCAATTGCTGGTCGCTGGCTTTGAAGTTGTAAAGCAGGGCGGGGAGGTCGGAGGCGGAGCTTTCGACGGCTTTTGCCTGATCCAGCAGGCTTTTGTGGTCGGGGTGGGTTTCATAGAGCAGGGATTCGATGACCTGGAGGCCGATGGGGGATTGGTATTCCATGTCGGGCTCTTCTGCTTCGAATTTTGGGGGTCGATTGTATATGGTGGAGCTGCTGCGGAAGAAATATTCGAGGAAGGCTTCTATTTTTTTGTATTGGTAGCGGCAGTCGATGAGTTGTTGGCGGGCGAGGGGGAGTGCCGGTTTGGGGGCTTCGAGGGTTTTTCGCAGCTGCGTACAGCTGACGGCGAAGGTGCGGGATTGGGTGGTAAAATAGTCCATTGCGGACTGGACGCCGGGGGTAGGGGATGGCGTAACCAGGCGAGGGATGGCCATGAACCCCAGGCAGCTTAAAAAGATAATGAATAGACGCATGCGATGGGCAAAGGTATTACACTATAAAAGAAATTAGATTACCTTTCTGTAAACAAGTTTTTACATGAGAAAACGAATTGCTGCCAACCTTTTTGTCTGCGCGTTTTTGGTTTGTGCGCTTTCTGTTTGTGCGTCCTCTGTTTCTGCCCAGACCATTGTTTCGGGGCCTTTATCTGACAAGTCTGTCGATCCGGTCCGGCTTGCGCGTATCGATACATTGGTGAATGACTATATCAATAAGGGGTATGTCAACGGCGTGGTGACGCTGGTGGTACACAACGGGCATGTGGTACAATATAAGGGATATGGTTTTTCGGATATAGAAGCAAAGAAGCTAATGCACCAGGACGATATGTTCCGGATAGCTTCTCAGACGAAGGCTATCGTCAGTGTCGGGCTTATGGAACTATATGAGGAAGGGAAGTTTTATCTCGATGAGCCGATAGCGGATTTTTTGCCGGCTTTTCGCGAGTCGAAAGTGCTGGACAATTTCAATGCGGCTGACAGCACGTATACAACGGTGCCTGCCAAGCGGGAGATCACTTTCCGGGATCTGCTGACGCATACTTCGGGGATCGACTATCCTGGTATTGGTAGTCCCAAAATGAAGGCCATCTATGCGAAGGCGGGGATACCATCGGGGCTTGGCGTAATTGACTATGATCTGAAGGAAAGAATGGAGGCGTTGGCGCGGCTGCCGCTGATACATCAGCCTGGTGAGAAATGGACCTATAGTCTTAGTGTGGATGTTTTGGGTTGTCTGGTGGAGGTCATCAGCGGGAAGAACCTGGAGCAGTATCTGACGGAGCGGCTGTTTCGTCCGTTGGGTATGAAGGACACCTACTTTAATGTGCCGGCGGCCAAGGCGGGTCGGCTTGTTGCTGTTTATACGGAGGACTCTGTACATCATGTGGTGCGTTGGACTAAGGAGCGAACGGGTATAGACCCGGATTATCCGTTGGCGAAAAAGCATTATTTCTCCGGTGGGGCTGGTCTTACTTCTACCGCCTGGGACTATGCTGTTTTTTTGCAGATGATGCTGAATGGCGGGAAATACAACGGTGTACATATTCTTTCTCCGCGTACGGTGGAGATGATGACCAGCGGGCAGCTGTCTTTTTTGTACAACGGGAGTGATAATTTCGGACTTGGCTTCGGGCTTACCAGTGAGCGATCGGCGGCGCGGGAAGTGAGGAATCAGGGTTCTTTTTCGTGGGGAGGGTTTTTTGGGACCACCTATTGGGCTGATCCCAAGGCGCATCTTGTTTGTCTGATCATGACGCAGCATACGCCGAATAGTCATTCTGAATTGGCGAGGAAGGTGGAGCAGCTTATTTACCAGAGTTTTGTTAATTAGGCAAACCAAATTGCCTGTCAATTGTTGCAACACAGCATGGCACTATTTCCCCAATTTGGCAAAGCACCGACAGGTGAGCGTCAGCAGCGTATTGAGCAATCTCCTAATTACAGGGATGGCAGTTTTCAGAATCTTGTACCGACGGAAATGAGTCTGAAGGATGTTTCTGTTTTGAAGGTTCTTTGGGAATTTGTCCGCAAGCCTCGTAATACGACGCCGTCTCGGCCTATTCCTTCGGTACATACAGATCTGCGGGCTTTGCCGGAGGATCATGTATCCATAGTGTGGTTTGGGCATTCTTCTTATCTGATAAGGATCGGGAAGGTGCATGTTTTGGTGGACCCGGTGTTTAGTGGTAATGCTGCGCCTTTCCGGATGTTTGCGAAGGCTTTTCCGGGGACGGATAGTTATGATGTGGACAAGTTGCCGGATAGGATAGATATTTTATTGCTGACGCATGATCATTATGATCATCTGGATTATAAGACGATATTGAAATTGAAGTCGAGGGTGAAGCACTTTTATACTTCACTTGGGGTGGGGTCGCATTTGGAGGCCTGGGGGATCGAGGGGGGTAGGATCACGGAATTGGATTGGTGGGAGGAGGTTGGAATTGGGGTGGATGGTTTTGTTGGGGAGTGGGGGAGGTTTACTGCTGCGCCTGCGCGGCATTTTTCGGGGCGGAGTACGAAGAGAAATAAGACGCTTTGGTCATCTTTTGTGTTGAAGACGGGGGGACATTCTTTTTTTCTGGGTGGGGATTCCGGTTATGGGGAGCATTTTAAAGCCATCGGGGAGCGGTTTGGTCCGTTTGATATTGCGGTATTGGAGTGTGGGCAATATGGAAAGTACTGGCCGCATATTCATATGTTCCCTGAGCAGGTGGTGCAGGCGGCACAGGAATTGAAAGCAAAAAAGCTGTTGCCGGTGCATTGGGCTAAGTTTTCGTTGGCTTTGCATCCGTGGAATGAACCGATAAAACTCATGACGGCGGCGGCGGTGAAGGTAGGGCAGCATTTTACTACTCCGCTTATAGGGCAGCCGGTTGTGTTGAATCATCATTATCCGAGTAGTGACTGGTGGGATTTTGAATAAAACTATGATCATATGGAAAACGAATTTGTCGTTCGACTCCTGGATATAAAACAGGTGACACACAATGTGAAGCGTTTTCGGTTTGAAAAGCCAGCCGGATATAGTTTCAATCCTGGTCAGGCTACGGATGTCTGTGTGAATAAGCCCGGCTGGCAGGAGGAGAGAAGGCCTTTTACGTTTACCTGTCTGACGGATGATCCGTATCTGGAGTTTACGATCAAACGGTATCCGGATCATCATGGCGTCACTGATCTGTTGCATCAGCTGGAGGCGGGGGATGAATTGATCCTGCATGACGTTTGGGGCGCTATCGAATATAAAGGCCCTGGGTGTTTTATCGCGGGGGGTGCGGGGATCACTCCTTTTCTGGCTATTTTGAGGCAGTTGCGCAGGGCGGGGGAGAGTCAGGGGAATCTGCTTTATTTTTCCAATAAGATGGCGGAGGATGTCATCGTGGAGGAGGAGTTGCGAGGAATATTGGGTGAGGATGCGCATTTTATTCTGAGCAGGGAGGAGAAGGAGGGGTATGAGCATGGGCATATTGACGAGGGGTTTTTGAAGAAGCATATAACTAATTTTAAGCAGCCTTTTTATGTGTGCGGACCGGATAAGATGATTGCCGACGTGAATGGGGTGTTAACGGGGTTGGGGGCTTCGCCTGAATCTTTAGTGTTTGAGAAGTAGATAAATAGTAAAATATTCCATCAAAATAGTAAGACCTGACATTGCCCGCCGGACGGGCTCCGTGTAACTTCAGCTTTCAATTTTTGCTGCAATTCACTGTAACGATTGCTTAAAATGAAAGCTTATGAAGCAAAATCCACAGCTATGTGGGTGAAGAAGTACTTTGAAGAGTTTGACCTGGGGTTCACCCGGCAAACTACCGGTCGTACGATCACTGAAACCGATATAGTTCTTCATGCCGGGCAGACCGGAGATTTTTTCCCTCATCACATGGACGAAGAATGGTGTAAGACGCAACCTTTTAAGAAAAGGATAGCGCATGGCACCCTTATATTCAGCATTGCCGTGGGGCTTACCGCCAACGAGATCAACGCCGTTGCGATGACCTATGGGTATGAGCGGCTGCGGTTTACCCGGCCGGTATTTATCGGTGATACGATAAGGGTGGAGGTAAAGATCGCTGAAAAGAAGGAGCATAAGAAACCGGGCTATGGTCTTGTTGTCGAGCTGGTAGAAACCTACAATCAGCATCGGGAGCTGGTGATGGTTTGTGAACATATTCTGATGGTGGAAAAACGAAATTCCTGATGGAGCGAAAACTAAAGGGCATTACCTGGGGACATAGCCGGGGTCTGACGCCGCTGGTTGCGGCTGCGCAGCGATGGTCGGAGCTGTATCCCGATGTGAGCATCAGCTGGGAGAAGAGAAGTCTACAGCAGTTTGCCGACTATCCTATTGAAAAATTGACGGAAGAATATGACCTGCTGATCATCGATCATCCGTGGGTAGGCAAGGCTGCTTCGTTGGGCTGTGTGCTGCCATTGGATGTTCATCTTTCGGAGGCATATCTGAAAGAGCAGGCTGAATCCAGTGTCGGGTATTCTCATCACAGCTATCATTATGACGGGCATCAGTGGGCGCTGGCTATCGATGCGGCTACTCCGGCTGCGAGCTATCGTGCCGATCTGTTGCAGGAGGCTGGTGTCAAGGTGCCGGAGACATGGGACGATGTGTTGCGGATCGCGAGGCTGGGGAAGCTGGCTGTGCCGGCTATTCCAATCGATCTGCTGATGAACTTTTATATGTTCTGTATCGCTCATGGGACCCGTCCTTTTCAGCGGGAGACGGAGGTGATCGATATTGTAACCGGCAAGGCGGCGTTGGGCACGATGCGGGAACTCTATTCGCTGGTGGATGAGAAAATGTTTCGGGCTAATCCTATTGCTGTTGCTGAATACATGACGACGACGGATGACTACTGGTACTGTCCGTTTGCCTATGGATATTCCAACTATTCGAGGGAGGGGTATGCGCGGCATCGACTGACGTATGCGGACCTGGTGAGAATAGGGGAGAAGGGTCATCGTTTGCGGAGTACTATTGGGGGGACGGGGCTGGCGGTATCGGCTTACAGTCGTCATCCTGATCTGGCGTTGGCTTTTGCGGAATGGGTGGTGTCGGGGGCGGTGCAATCGACTTTTTATGTGGAGCATGGGGGTCAGCCGGGACATCGACTCGCGTGGACGAATAATATGGCCAACAGGCTTACGAATAACTTTTTTTATACGCTGCTGCCGACTATGGAGAGAGGGTATATGCGTCCACGTTATGATGGGTACTTATTCTTTCAGGATCATGCGGGGGATGCGGTTTGGGAGTTTTTGCGGGGCGAGAGAGATATGGAAACTGCGCTTGATGTGATGAATAATCTTTATAGGGAGAGTATAAACCTTTTTGTATGAATCAGCTACCTCTGAATGGACTTACCATATTGGAATTCAGCCAATATCTTTCGGGGCCTTCCGCCGGCTTAAGGCTGGCTGATCTGGGGGCCCGTGTCATAAAGATCGAACGTCCTGCTATTGGTGACGCCTGTCGCCGGCTATCGATCAAGAATCTATGGATCGATGGGGACTCGTTGCTATTTCATACGATCAATCGTAATAAGGAAAGTTTTACTGCCGATCTCAAGTCGCCGGAAGACAGGGAGATCATAAAAAAGCTGATCGCGCAGGCCGATGTGATGACGCATAACTTTCGTCCGGGTGTCATGGAAAGTTTTGGACTGGGCTATGCGGCTGTAGAGGTTATGAATCCGCGGATCGTCTATGGGGCTATCAGCGGATATGGCAAGGAAGGTCCGTGGAAGGATCGTCCCGGGCAGGACTTGCTTTTGCAATCGATGAGTGGTCTGGCTTATATGACGGGGAATGAAAAAGACAACCCGATGCCTTTTGGGCTATCGATCGCGGACAGTATATGTGGAGCTCAGCTTGTGCAGGGGATACTGGCGGCGCTGGTCCGTCGGCAAAAGACGGGTAAGGGGGCTCT
>Ga0307510_10001661_pt1 | contig 24672 bp, 26 predicted proteins | sample 12_EM_MG_FD_207224 | JGI IMG/M metagenome (GOLD analysis project Ga0307510, IMG submission 207224) | Populus trichocarpa ectomycorrhiza microbial communities from riparian zone in the Pacific Northwest, United States - 12_EM | ecosystem: Host-associated > Plants > Roots > Unclassified | place... | reverse complement strand
GGGTTGCACATCTTGTATCGTGGGTTCTGACTAGGATTGTTCAATAATAACTCCTTTCGAGGAGAATCGAACTCCTGGGCTCTCTGCTAATCGCACGGGAGTTAACCGGTTCTTGGCAGATTAACCGCTGCGTCAGCTAGGTATTCTCACTCCATATCACTAACTAGAATAAATACTTATCCTGCCGTTTGATGCTTTTTGCCTGAGGTTGAGGATCGCGATGCTATAATATTTATTTAACATTTAATGCATTTCGGAAATGGACAGGCCCACCTTGCACAGCTGACCCAAGGGATAGGATAGAACAGAGTAGCCTAAATCCAGTAATGGTAATGACATTAAGACCCGGTATCATGCCAGGGTCGGTGTGGCTTGTGCTGAGTTAAAGAATTATACCTGCTTACTTATAAGGACATCGGCCAGCGGCCTACAGGAAGACTTTAAACCCTCCCATCCCACCAGTTGCCATTGCTCTATCCCTAGCTCAAGTCTGCAACCCCCCAAGAACATTACTTTGCGACAGTACTTAAACAAGCCGATCTGAAACTGCCAAGTTAGCATGAAGGCTAACTTAACTCAAGCAAAGCAGCGTAAGCCTAAGCTGTCATGCGTCCTTAGAGATTATTCAACAGACGCCAACTTGTGCGCAGGTTCCGAGATCTGAGGGCAATCGCACTTGCACTTGCCTCGATTAACTCGGTGGAAAAGGAAAAGAGATCACAATTTCGTTGAAATGCCACCAGCGCGGATAAGTGGACAGCACTAAGGACTGTACTGCGCTATCCCTACAACTACCTTAGAGCCTGATTAGTAGAACGAGTGATGTCCCATGCTGCACCTACAAATCTGTGATAAAAATTCTAAACCTCGGCATTTTTTTTCTCGCGATAATGATACATGCAGACAAAAGGTAGATAACCTATCCAGAGGGGTAGAAGAGAAAGTAAACACGCCAATAGATAAGGTGGATAAAATGCAAGGGCGACCAAAAAATGGAAAATCAAAGGGAAAAAAATGATGGACATGTACTGTATCCACTACCAATCAAACACCTAACTCACCAATCACCAAACTCAATCAGTCAAGCATACCATATCGTATCATATCGTACTATATACCACACGTATCTTGGGATGCCTAATATACAACCTCCATCCCAATTCCGGAAGAAAAATAAGGTCCAAGAGCACCAAATAACCCCGCTAGGAATATCAAATATGACACGTGATATGTAAAAATGCCATGAAAAGTGTAACAAAAACTAACAAGAATGAAAACCCACAGCAGAACAACCAAGCCGTTGGTTGTCATGATCCTCGTTCAATACCTAGAGTGTACTTTCTGCTACCTCCACCCTTACTACCACTAGCATTCTCATATACCCTATCGAAAGGATTTGGGGTAACGCTCGCACGGGGCGTTTCCTGCGACGGGCGCTCTACGATGCCAACATCTTTAATTTCAGGGTTTTCGACAATACCTTTTTCTGTCACAGCAATCGGGACAGAGCCTTCCAGTCGTGCTGTTGCCATTACTGATGGCGACAGCGCAGTCTGAGGCGCAGGAGAGGCAGGCTTCCTCTTAACCTGGCACCACTTCAACAGCATCTTCTCCAACGTGGCGCTACGGACCGGCTTTGCAAGATAATCGTCCATGCCCGCTTCCTGGCACTTCTCCCGATCCCCGCGGATAGCAGATGCCGTCATCGCCACGATCGGCACATCCTGGAGCCATGTCGCAATAGGGGAATCCGGGCTCGGCAGGGTCTGGGAGAGTTGAAGGAGGTCCTTGTCCACGTTTGCATGGCGGTTCGGGCTGCAGGGATATGAGTAGAGTTTCCCCGAGCGGATGATTTTGGTGGCACTATAGCCGTCGAGTTCTGGCATTTGGACGTCCATCAGGATTATGTCGGGGCGTCTGGGGCGCGGGGAGGTGGAAGCTGTGGAGGAGAGGGAGGTGGTGGAGGATATTGGGGAGGTGGTGATGGCGCCGTTTGGTACGGCTTCTTTGAGGAGTTCGAGGGCTTCTAGGCCATTTGAGACTGCTGAGACAGAGAAGTTTAGTTTTTTGATTAAGCGGATAGCTATTTGTTGGTTTATATCATCTTTTTGGAAGTATCGCCGTTAGTCCCAACTCTAAGATCAAGTTATAGTGGCTGGCTAGGTGGAGGATCGGAGACACGCACTATCTTCAACAACCAGCACATGAGTTCTCTTTCTCTCTTCCGCACTCTCGGGGGATGGCCCCAATGGTGGAGTAACCCTTTTCAGCAACTTCTGCGAATTGCTGGCGGATCTTGCCCTCGGCTTGATTGCTGGATCAATAGGGCTTTCGGGAGGAGTTGAGACACCGTAATCTGAAGATTGGCAAGACACAGATAAGTCTGACTGCAGTCTATCCGGCAATGTGCTGACATCAGGCGGATACACCGAACCATTTTGATACTGGGGCCTGTGAAACGGTATGATAAAGTGGGCTGTTGTTCCAGCACCAAGACTGGACGCAAGGCCAATAGAACCGCCCATAAGGTCAACAAGCTGCAGAGATGTCAGACCTTTAAAAGCGCAGAAAGTTTCAGAGCCAGGGAGAACACACATTTTTACTAATAGTCAGGCCTAACCCAGTACCTCCAAACCGTCTCGCAGTTGACGAATCAGCCTGCGTGAATGGCTGGAATAATTTTTGTTGAACATCCTCGTCAATGCCTATGCCAGAGTCTTTAACAACAAACTTGACGACAATTACGTCCTCATCTTCCTTTTCAACGCTAACAACCAGCTTGACAAACCCTTCATGAGTGAACTTGATACTGTTTGTGAGTAAATTAGTTAAAATCTGTCTCACCCGACCAGGATCCCCGATCACCGTCATGTTCTCGCCAAACTCGCCAAAGTCCACGATGTGATCGAACTGCAGCTTCTTACGCTCAGCATCCAAAGAGAGCATTTTTGTGACGTCCTGGATGACTAGTGGAAGGCTGAACTGGACTTCCTCGATGTCTAGACGACCCGATTCGACCTTGGAGATATCAAGGATATCATTTATGACGGTTAAGAGAGCGTTCGCGGAGCGTTGGATATTTTCAGCGAATTCTCGTTGTTCCCCTTCAAGTGGGGTATCGAGAAGAATTTCTGCCATTCCCACTACTCCAGTTATAGGTCTACGCTAGGTTTAGGACAGCCCATGCGACCAACAAAATTTGAGATTGGGGAGGAAAACACACGTTCGGATTTCATGAGACATGGATGCCAAAAATTCACTCTTCAACTTACTCGCCTCCTTTGCAGCACTCTCATTCGCAACTAGCACCTGATTCTCTCGTTCGCGGGCCTCCAACTCCATGCTCTTATTATGTATCTCCGTAACATCCACACTAACACCTATGATTCCGCCAATGTAGCTCACGTCGTATTGTCCAGCAGTACCCTTCTTCCCAAGTATGGGGACGTACTTCGTCTTTAGCCACCTGCCATATAACGCGGCCTCAGAGAACAACTCTCTCTCTCTCCCTTCAAGGACATCCTCTATCGGAGAAAGAAACTCTGTACAATCCTTAAATAGGTCATAAATGTTGCTTCCTATAACTGCCTTCGAAGCGTTTGCCGCCTCCCATATCGCCCCACCTTCCAATAGCGTGATGCGATTGCTCAGGTCAATTGCCCAAAGCGTTATCTGAGAGTGTTGAAGAACCTCGCGAAGCTGAGCACGAGTGCGGCGGGCAGTCTCGCGGGCTTCGACCAGATCATGAATGTCAGTGCAGGTGCCATACCATTTGATGATTTCGTTGGTCTTCGGATCACGAAGCGGTAATGCTCTGCCGAGCATCCATCGCCAGACACCATCCCGACGCCGGCACCGGTATTCTACGGTGTAGTCCTGTCCTGTCGCTAAACTTTGTTGCCATTTCTTACTTACAAGTTCCATGTCTTCCTGTTAACAGCCAAAAAAGTTAATCAATCTGTCATCGGAGGGGACTGGGGCCGTCCATAAGAACATCAAACGCCAATTAAAATATTAAAAGACAAAAAACAAAAAACAAAATAACATAGGGTCGCTGGGAGAAATGGTGATACCCGGCCCTGATTTAAGGAACGCGAAGTCAATATTCAAAAGAAAAATATCATACCCGATGACAGCCGATAGATTTCTCTACCATCCCCAAAGATTCTTCCTTGGTAAGTCCCGTATAATCATACCACCGCTTCGAATAGTAATCGTGATATCCATCCGGCCTAGTGGTCCATATCTGTGAATTTGCAACCTCCTGTTAACCGATCCCGGTCGACAAGAAACTACGACCTTTTGAATCTCATAAACATACCAGCTGCGGCATACTGTCGCACATAGTCATAAACCGTAACTCGTTCGTTTCCTGCTGCGTCACCAACTTTTCTTCGTACTCGGTTATATCCCTAAGCCAAACCAAACCGGCAATGAACTCTCCTGTTTCATCATCATATATACCCTCCCCGCAAGTATCAAACACGATCTTATTCCCGGTGGCAGAGAACGTTCCAATCCTCTGGGGTGGAAGGGCCTTCTTGTTCTTCAAGAGGCGAGTAATGGGAACCTCATCCTCGGTGAGTAGTCGCGAGAAGTCCTCTGTCCAAATATTGTACCGGCTCGCGAAATCTTCCGGTTCGGAATTCTTCGCATTCCTGTCGGGGGGTTGCAAGTCCCGTGCCGCGCGGTTCGCCATCCCGATCGAGCCATCGTGCCATAGGGCAAAAACAGGGATTTCCATTGCGTCCAATACAGCATCCTTCATTCGCGCAATCTTCTGCATCACAGAGGGTACGGAGGAAATATCAGATAACGCGGGGGCCCCAGAAAGTAGTAAATTCGGCACCGACGCGCCGGGCTGAGTGGTCCGGCATGACTCGTCAGCGGTTGCACCCTTTGTTGTGAAGAAGGCCATTTCGGAATTGGGACTGCTCGCGCTAAAAGTATTGGAAGATGGGGTCATGGAATTGAACGTAAGCGTGAAGTATTTCTCCCCGTCCAACACCCATATCGAGACTATCATCTTCGCCTCTACCTGACGCAGCTTGCCCTCCGAAAAATCACCCAACGTTGAGAATAGGACATCTATGGCCGCATCTCGTATCAGAGTCTGCGAAGCCGTTGGGTCTTCAGACGAGGGGGGCGCTTCTGTCGAGACATTGAGAAGAGAGTTCGCATTTTGGAACCCCTCACCCTTCTCAATATCACTCGCCAAAGCGTCCAAGAATTGCTCCCAGCTCACCCACAAGGGCCACTTCCGTTGGAGAACAGCAAAATGGAGATCCCCTAAGCGCTTCCCGTAGAGTATCTCGGTTATCGAAGGCTCCGGTGATGTCCCACCGACCCTATTTGCGGGCTGAGCAGTTGGCTCCACCCCCAGCAATCTCCCCATAGCCTCATTTGCCAAAACCACCGTTTTATCCTGGGATAGGACGAGTAATGGGGTAGGCAGAAACTGGAGCGCTGTGAATGCTAGTGACCCACCTGACGGCGGTGGTGGGTTCGAGAGGGGAGGGTGCGCCGCATATGTTTGGACAGTTGGAATATCTCTATTCGACGAGTGGCGGTACGGGAATGCGGGGAGAGGAGGGGAGGGTGATTCATGTTCAGGATCGACGAATAGATTAGCCAGCATCTTCCCACTGTTTCCTCCGGTGATCTTATTGCTTGTTATCGAAGCCCGCGTACCATTATTATTATTTGGCCCCGACATCCCATCTTGCAGAGGAGGAGGAGCCATAAAATCGTGTAGTGGGATTAAGAAGCCAGGCGATCCCAACCGAATTGGTGTTTTGCCTTCGCTTTCGCTTCCCTCGATAACGTTTCTATTCCTTAACTCCCTCCGCTCGGTTTTCCAAAAAGTGCCGGTAATGTCGGATTGTCGCCTCCGCCCGGGAGAACAATAGCGGTAATTCCCAAACTTATGGAGGGTGTGATCAGTTATAATGGCAAAGCCAGAAATTCTATGGTTGAAGTATCGTAGTCGCGATGTCGAAAACCGGTACCTAGTTTGTTGCGCCTTCGAATAAACTATTTCTCTCCGGAGAGGAGAGCAGCTTTTGGGGGCCTGTTTCTCCGCAAGATGGCGGGATGGTCGGGGGTTTTTTTTTCAAGAGTGAGTCGGGTATCCCTAAAAACCAAAGGTTACATAAGAAGCCAGGAGCTATGATACAAATCCGAACGTCGACCCTTTCCTGAATAGTTCAGGAAATGGCACAAAGAGCAAAGAAAGCCCTTGCCACCACCCTCCCTTTCCTAGTCTCCTACCCAACACACCTCGAACTTCTTGCCCACCGCGACCCACACACTGAAACTCACTCACACAAATGCCCACCCCATGCGGCCCTTTGCTTTCCCTCTGAATGCTATGATGAACGCTCAAACAGGCACACCTACCTTCCTTTGCCCAGTCCTCCCCCTCTTCTTCTTTTCTGTCTTGCCGGCTAGCGAGTTTAAAAAAAGGCAGGCTAGCTGCAGAATGTTAGTTACGGTTAGGCCAACCTGAACCAATAAAAAAATGTGCGCGGACTCAATTAAAGCGGACTGGAGACCGTAGTCATGTGAGGTGGACAAGCGAGAGCGAGAGAGGGTGAGTACTGTGCTAGTGCTCTAGTAGGACAAGTACCGGTAGTCGAACAGGTTAGTCAATAGACAGCGCAAAAAGGAGGCCGTTTCTGAGAAACTTGAGTGATCAAGAAGTGAGAGAGTGAGTGAGAGTAAGGGACATAAGTGGGGGGTAGTGATGGAGGGAGGGGCCCGAAAGAGCAAGAAGAGTTATGGCCGGAGGGGAGGAGAGGGGTCAACTATTGTTGCTGCAGCGGTGACAAAGATGCTGGATATGATAGAGATAGGCTAGGTGGCACCGTATTGTATGCCACCTGATAAGGGGTAATAGGATGAATGAGCTGCAAGCTTATTAGCTGATGGCCGAATGGTCGGCCATAAGGGACAAGTAGTCCACGCCCTCCTCCCACACCTTCTGTCGGGAGACTCGTGATACTTTTTTCGCAGGCCACCGGGAATCGCCCGTTCCTTCGCTTGCTCGCCCCAGGAGGCTCGTTGTGCAAAAGTGGACTTCTTGCTCCAATACCTCCAATCCAAGGCTCTTCTTTAACCCTACCAGCCGCTTAATAGGTTGACAGAGCACGGGCACTATGATGGTACATTCCACAATTCCTCTTTGAATCTCGACATCAAGCCTAGCCCAGAGAGAGCTATTAAACGGCATTGTGGATTGTGGAGGGTCGCTTCCGAGAGGTATTGGAGTCTTGGCGTATGCCCACTGTTATAGCTGGGATGGCAATTCTCAAATCGCCTCCTCCCTTCCACCGCTCAAGCCTCGATTGCATGGGCAACCTGTACTCGAGTACGAGTATGAACGACATGAGAATACCGATAAGACGGGCTAATAGAGGAAGTACTACGGGTGTGATCACCGTGGGCCAAACACAACAACCGAACGTGAGAAGACGATGAACCAGACGATCGGTAAAGATGCTCGCTAAGGGGTGGAAATATATATATCTCCAGAACACTAACATCTCTCTACTGCAGAAATCAAACAAAACTGCGCCAACCATGGCGAGCGAGCAAAGCGCGCGGAAGCATTCCGGGGATAACAGGAACTCAGTAGAAACTCTGAGGAAGCAAACGAACGATCCACCATCATCCCCAACAAACCACTGCTCCAGTGGAAACCAATCCCAAATCCAATGCCATAGAACGAAGCAACAAACCGGACCCGGTATCCGATACCAGATGCGTACCGGCAACTGATGCAAAGGAAACAAAACCAACACCCCCCGATGCCTGATGGCATATGATGTGAAAACAGCTGCCCATAACCGTATGCCTCATAGACGCATGCCATAGATAATCCACCAAAGGAAGAGGGTTACTGCATCGTATTTACGGATGGTAAATTCCCCGCGATAAAAGTATCAATAATTATGATACTTAAATAACTCAAATCGCGACCATCGGCTGATTGGGGATAGAAGCCCTCTGTTCTCTCTTACGCCACAAACACCCAGCACGTTGTGGAGGAACTCCCGTTCCTGAACACTATTGCAAGGGACACTGCACTTGCACATGCGACTTCTCCGGTGCCCATGCAAGCGATGGTTCGCCTAATCCAATAGTGAAGAGCTACCCAACTCGCCGTTCATCAGTGATGCATTCGCTCCATACTCAAGTAGATATTTCCCTATTATCTCGACTATGGCGAGTCCCGGGTCGTCTCGGAGATAGTGTGTGACTCGGGGTTTATCCTTTGGACAGCGTAGATAACTACCTTATGTTATCGTATGGTTCGTTAATTGAGTTGTTGTGATCGTATGCCGAAACAATACATGCAGTGTCAATCTGTCATGTCCCATTGGGTAGAATAAACGGTTCATTATTCCACGAGTCAAATATTGCATGATACCCAAAAACTCGTGCTGCACTTCACACGCAGTTCAAACATCCTGAACCATGGCCATACCGCCAAATGAGAGACGTGCGGCTGTCTTTTTGCCCTCTTGTTCTCCCTTTTGCTCAAGTGCCCAGCTCCCTTTGCAGGAAAACGCCGCTAACCTGGCCCCGATAACCGGGCCCGCCGAGAAGAGAGCAAATTCTGAATTCCGGACTCAGGGTTTACCGGCAGGTCAAAAGGCCAAGGGGGCGCTCAACCACCAAGCGGTTTGGTACTGATACGCAACCCCACTAAGCTTTACGCTTCCAACGGTAGATCAGCGAACGTTGGGGATTCAAATCGAAGATTGCTCCTTCCGGCTCTCTTTTCATCCATTCATCCTTGCAAAATGGCCCCGGAAATTCTGCTTCGCCGAAAAAAAGGAAGGAACACCCTACATGTAGGGAAAACCGATAGGGCTTGGGGGGGTTGAGCAACACCGGCAAGGGGACCCCTTTCTCCAATTACTGTGCCATTGCCCAACCAGAGCCCAGTATGATCCAGAGTTGCAGCTACCAAAAAGCACGAATACTTGTCATCAAGCTAGACCTAGCTTAACTCTCCCCATTCTGAGAAATAGACCCGCGTCACCCCCTTCACCGCCGCCAGGGACGGACTGTGAACCAAGACCTGTTTTGGGATGAACAGAACAGAATACGATTCACAGAGATGTGGCCCACTCAACGCCCCCAGGCCGAGCACTGCCTTCTTGTTGGATTGCCAGTACTACGCAGAGTAGTAACAAACCGAGGTGTCGCAGCCACGTCCTGTTGTACCGTTTGATATCACACCCTCTCGCCAGACGCAGGCAAATCGCTTCCAGAGACAGGATATCTCTACAGCAGAACCTTTGGGCAAAGGGTTCGAAGGGCGCCTTGCAATGGGCGCTAGAACAGGACTGAAGGGTCGGGTGCTATCCGACCCTTTGAAACCCAATTGCACAAAGGCTCTAGTATGGCCCATGGGTCAAGATAAGGTTCCCAAGTGCCCTTCCATCCACCCACAAAAATGGAGCTTTTTTTGGACTCCCAATTTGGTTGCGGAATTATTATTTTTTAAGTTGGCCAGGAAAGAGACACCATCTCCCTAGAGGTATACCTAGGAGAGCCGGGCTGGACAGACCTTTATTCTCTCCCCGTTATGGCTAACTTAGAGTTTTTGAGATTCTTGTGAACAGACCCCCATTCTTTCCCGGATTTGTTTCCAGTAAAGCTAAATTCTGACAATTCTTGATCGGGCGCGATGCATCTAACTTAGTGCGTGATGGTAAGTCCACCTCAGGCTGCCGAAGGACCGTGGAAAGGGCTCTTTTCTGCCCCACTGACGTAGGCGGCTCAGTGGAACGTGGTACAAGTACCGACAATCAGGTCCCCACCAACGGAGATCTCCACTGACACCGCTGTACTCGAGTACTTGGGTGTGAGGGTAAGTGATTGGAAAAAAAGTGGTCGGTGCAAAACCACTTTTTTTCCGATCACTTTTTGCTAGTATCGGTATCGTGCTCGGGTAGGAAAGGGAAAAAGAACGAAAACGAAAAAAAGAAATGTTAACATGTTTCTATCGAAGATCCGTCGTGGGAAATTCACGCCAACCAGTGGCGCACCATTAGTGTTTTCGTTGAAGCATATCAAACGAAGGGCCCGAGACCAGGAGGAACGGAGGAGTTTTTTTCCTAAACGCTGAACAGACCAGCCGGGGTTAATCGGTGAGAGATTATGAAATCCGGCCGAATCATGTTATTTACTGCTGTCGCACTGTATTGTTCACTGACTTGTCGTGCTGAAAATCTTTACAGTACCAATGGTCGACTCATTGACACACTTCTCTCACCTACGGTCCTCCATCAAAAGAGGATTTCAATCTGGTTTCCCTCCTGTTCACCTAACTAATCTAATAGTAACTTACTACCTCCCTGAGGGGGTGAGCCGGCCATCCACCTCAAGTATGTCCTACAGTAAGCCCCAGTTCTACGAGCACTCTGGTACCGATGCCTCTGGCATCTTTTTTCCATCATTGAAACTCACTCGTATTCCGCCTCGGGCACTTGACTGGATTTTTTTGTTGGCAAAGGAGACATTTGTAGACGGATAACCCACAAGTCACGATAACAAGGTCCCCGTCACAGCCGAGAGGGTCCCCCCACCCACAGAAAGTCCCGCATCAGAAGGCGGCGGGAGGGGGCCACGAACCCGCCTGAGACCCCATTATCCACGGAAGAAGTCGCGTTTGATGCACTTGTCGGAAACAGCTGCCCCACCGGTACCCCACCGCGACCTAGATCGAATACTCTTGTAGGTAGCCTGGCGACCCATCCGTGATAGCTGCACTCTTGTCTGCTGATTCACTTTTGTTATTTTGCATAAGCCTAAACTTCTCTGTCCAAATCCTGTATAAAATTGTTTATATTTCAGTAGCGCCTACCTTTGAAAACAGATTCTATTCCTTATCGCGCACTTGGGGTTTATTCTCGCACTTTTCAAACCTCCTCCGCGCCAATTTGTATTTGTTCGTTCGGATTTGGAAGACAAGGCAACTCTAGATATTTCCTGGCCAAAATGGCCTAAACGGCGCAAAAGGACACGGGAGGGTGAAGAAACAAACAGAGGTCGAGCCCAGTCTACCATTCTCAGGGCGAGGACGTAAAGAATCCCTCTTCCCCAAGTTTGGTTGTAGAAGTGTGAGTACTTACAGTATAGTGGCACGTGTTTTCCTTTTATAAATCGAAATCGAGAGGCGGGTGTAAGCACAATAAACGGATTCCCACCTTGAGCAACCGTCACTTCGCCGGGTCTGGGGTTATTGTGCCCCCGAACTTCGCCACCCACCCGGATAGGGAGAGGAGTGTCTAGCTTCTTGGAAGCACCGGTCTCTATCCATATTTGAGCATCACCCTTGTGTCAACAAACCTTCTGACCCAGTCAAAATGGGTAGCTTTGGTCTTTTAGAGGATATTTTCTTACTACAGCTCTTACTTCTTTTGGGTGTGCACTTGCAAGTTTTGGTGTAAATTCCGATTCTAGCTAGCATTGATACACATAGTGCTTGGATGTCGTGCTTTCTTCAGTGAGGCAGGAGAGGATAGTAATAAGTTCTGGTCGAGAAAACTTGCCATGCGAGATATTGAGGATTGAGGAGGAGTCGCATCATGAGTGTGCTGAGTACTGGACTGAGGCCGTTAGGGAGTCTCTCCTTGAGCCAAACGGAGTGGCAGAGCTCTACCTAGAGTTTGGAGAATGGCCATGTCCCTTTGATGTGATAATATTATGATACAAGTACTGTACGAGTAGAATGTAATGTTCATCTCTTAGTTCTGCATGCGTATGTGTCGTTCCATTTGTCATGCGGAGCTGTTCATGGTGGTTCACTTTAATATGCTACCAAAAAGAAGTTTCGTCGGGATCATTAATGTTTTTCTTGTAAGATAGTAGAAGCACGAGTCCATAATTCTTGATTCACCCGGGAACTCTCCCAACTAGAATGCACAACAGCCCGTGCTTGATCGCACTAATGCCTGCCCAGCGAAAAGGATTTGCCGCGGTTTGATAGGGTCTTCATTTTACCAAAACGATCTAACAGTTCCGCAACACCAAGACGTCGATTTTCCCGGAAAACCCAGGTCTAGAGCATCCCCGATAGCCCGAGAATTACCCAAGGAAGGGCTTTTGTTTTCTTTTCGATATGTTTCACGACACCCGGAGGCGCGATTTTATTTTTTCTTTCTGCAGCTTGCCTTGATATGAAGACTTCCGCGAGCCAGAACAATGCTCCACCATCTTCACTGCTGGTCTTTGAAGGGGCCGTGCATCGCCGTTCAGGTGTCGTATCTCCGATTGAGCCTGGTGGCATACTGTACCGGTATCGGGGGGGAGTGTGGCCGGAAGAGAACCTGGGAGTGATCTCAACAAGGATCACTAGAGACTTTGCTAAAAGACTCTACTCGAGTACTGTACTCGTAGATGTGAGACAAATGCGGTTATAAGCTAACCGGATTTCAATGATTTGGCTCTGTATGCGAAATTGTAAAGTCCCCATTACCGAGGAGATGCGGAGATACTGGTAACGACGGGTCCATGCATAATAATTTGGATCCTGGGACATCACTCGAGCATCCCGAAACACCACACAGCGCCTCACTCTTATCACCCAACTTTCAAATTATCCTTTTTGCTGCGATAACCTTTCTATGATAACAAGCTAGCAGACCAACTTCAAATATAGAACCAGTACTCCAAATTCCTCCGAGCCCCGCAGTTTATCCAATTCTCCAATCCGTCTCCAGGATCAGGTCTACCCAGTCCTTCCTTCTTGTCCACCAGCCTCGAGTGGCCCGAGTAACCCCGAACAAGCAGTGACCGCTAGAAAAAGAAAAATATAAGCCTCTCGAAACTCAAATTCAGGAAGAACTGAAGAGAAAACTCACAGCAGCGATCAGGACACTCAACCCTGCCCGGCATCAAACACGTCTCGAGGCACAAAAGGTACTGGAGGCTATCACGGCAACGGGGTGGCGCCTCTTGGCGAGATGATAGGAGAGGGGCACTGAGCGCCGTGGTGGCGAAGAAGATGAAGAGAAATTTCATGTTTCGTGATATGGAGAAAAAGAGAGTGGGTGTGGGCGACTCGTGATGACGATGGCGGCAATATGGTGATGATTGGGGGAAATGAGTTAGTCCGGGAGGGGGGTTATATAGACTTTTGTTTATCGAACCTTTTGGAGTGTTGGCAACACCTTCTATTGAAGATGTCTTCGGTCGGGGTTCTTTGAGGGCTGTGTGGTGGAGTATTGATATCTTGAAGCCTGGCTTCGGATGGATTCTCGTGATACTGGGAGGGGGGAGTGCGTCGCGGTGGTGGCTAGCATTCTCAGAGTGGATGAAATCGTAAATCCCCCGTTACTCCATGCTATCGTGCAGGTACTATTACTTGTAGGAGTGCCAGCTGATACCAGGTTGTGTAAATTGTTTGCAGCAAACTAAGGGAAGACAGAAAAGTACAGTGCTCCAGTTCATAATAGATGGAGATATCTATTGTTTGGGTCTATTCCCACGAACGCATAATAGATAGTCGATTAGCATAGTGGCTGATGTTTCAATTATCAGCTTGCGGGGATTATTCAGAAGCTACCTTCTTTAGGAAGAGCTTTCTGAGAAGCAGCGGAATGTTAGCCACTCCACTAGTTGTTCTGCAACTAACGATTAGTTGGTGCTTATGGGGAGAGACCCTATTTCACATGGAAGACGCTTTAACTGTCAATCAAAGCCAGCACAACCCTACTCCCAAACCCGACTTTAACAAAGGATGGCTAACATTCCGCTCTCTCAAAAGCAGTAGACGTCAACAATACGATACTAGTAATATCAAACGCCTACGTTAATATCTTAATAGAATGCACCCACAGGTATCACTGAACTAGTAACTACTCTTGCTAAAAATAAAAAAAATCTCCCCGAACGCCGTGCCCTAGACGTTCTAGCTCTACCCATGTGGCCGCCGTTCCGTCACGAGACACTGCGACCAGAGATGGCTGGAATTCCGCCCTTTGGGCCCACCAACGTCCAAACACTTCCTTAGAGCATAAGTGATACAGGTTTCCCTATATGGCGAGCCCCCAAAATAGCGAGGACTCACTATCTATTGGCTTGCATTTATTGTGTTGAGTGGCCTTACGGCATAGTTTGAAGAATTTCGTAAGCAAGCCCTCGTTGCGAGGGGCGCTCGCCATGTAGGGAAACATTGTGCAGGTTTTGGCGAATTATTTGCGCCCAGTGCCGGCTCCTACTACCCCCGCTCAAGGACAGGACTCATCAGAGATGCCGGCGGATGGAGAATTTTGCAATTCTTCGTTAGTTGTTGAACTAGATCTCACCCCCCTTAGGCAGGGATCCGCGATTTCACAACAACGCCTTCGCATACCTATTACCGTATTTACTCGCTGAATCCACCATCGGGAATCTGGACAGAAATCACCGTCTAAACCAGAATGGGCTTAGCAGAGCAGGTTAGCGGGATTACGGATAGCAGTTAATAAGATCCAACGGGCCCAGCTTAAATAAGCTATCGTGTCAGGAAAACACTATTCCTTCTTGTGGTGTTTTGCCTCGGATTGCGAGGGCGAGGGGCCTGACCGCCGATGGTGGATCTAGCGAGTAAATACGCCACCAAAATTCACCCCACCCCATCACACCAGAGGTACCCAAGACCGACACCTACCCAAGCCAAGACAAACGACCGAAAAGCCCGCCAATCGCCCGCAGCTTATATCATATACGAGCGCCCTCTCCCCCGGGGAGCCATGCTTAGAGCCAGGGAAACTCAGAGATCCCCCGCCTTGCCAAGCTTGACATGACAAAGAGGTGGTAACGGAGAACGAAGATTGCTAAGGTATTCTATTGACTAAATTTATAACCAAATTAACCTTAAACACGCCTCTAGAATCGAATCATATCACGTCACAGACGCCATTGCCCAGCAGCCGGTTCCACCTTTCTTTTACCACATGGCAACTTAGCTCAATGTACTCACAGAGCTCCGTGGGCGGAAGTTCACATTCACGTACTACTGTAGCACACCACCCTCCCCGGCCTATCGCGTGCGGCCGGATACACATCTGTTGCCCCAGCCCCTTATTTAACGTTTTTTTCCCTTTCTCCCTTTCCATCCCGCGTGTTCCTTACTATTTTCTCGGCTACAGATTAAATCGACGGACTGGTAGTTTGGGGGTAGAGGAGGGGGTTGTTTTTGTTGTTGTTGCATGTAAGGGGTGTTGGTATGCTATGGTGCATTCCTAACTTCTGTGCTTGGCATGTCGATGATGGAGGACTGTGTAAGCACCCTCCCGCTATTTTCAATTTACCCAAATACTTAGGATGGCTGTGAAAGTGAAGAGATCCAGGGAACCGGATTGGCTCGAGTATTTTGGCCAAGGCAAAGTGCGGCTTCTGGGAGGGTGCGCACGTTTTAGATATCTGGTTTGTGTGTGTTGGATTCTGGCCTGCGCATTGTAACGAGGATAGTAGGTACAATACTACACTGGGAGCTTCATCCCCAGAGTCGCAAATGTAGCGTCGGTAGTAGGATTCGGGTGGTTTTGCACCCAGTGGATGCAGTATGTATTTACAGTTGACAGATCATACTGGGTCACTCGGGGATATTTAGGCTGTGGGGTTTTTTTGTCCCTATGAATTATTAAAGGTTCCCAAGAAAGCAAACTCCTACAAATTCCGTCAGGTATACCAATACTACTCCCGTGCGCCAGACCCGTGGTATATACATAGACGGAGGAAAGCAAACAATAAACAGAAGACTGGAAAAGACACGAATAACCAATGACAAGGGTAATAAAAAACGGTGTGAGCTAAAATAAGGCTGTTTAGAGTGTTACGAAGATTGTACAGTAACCAAAACGCCGGGCGCGATGAGCCGAAAAAATGGACATATTCCTTATAATATAGAGCTTGAATTTGGGCTAGAACCAGAACGGGGCCTTGGGGTCTCAACAGATCCTAACGTTTCTAACCCCGGGTCAAGGCGCACATCGGCTATATCCATCTCGGGCATGATGCTCCGAAACCGCTTTCCGTCACTGCTTCTCGACGGGCCCGCCTCGAGATCGATATCAGGATCCCGGCAGCCGATGTTTGAGCTAGGGAATAGGTCCGTAGAAATAAACCCTAAATCTGAGGTAGAATGGAATGTCCCCTTAGAAGGTGATTGAGCGTCGGCCCCCGTTATGGAGGCAGGTATATGGAATGAGTTTTGGTCCCAAGCTCTGTCTGGCCTGTCAAAAACCTTGGATAACAGGTCGAAGACGAAGGGTAAGTGTTTGTTGAAGAGGGGTCGAAGAGTTGGCAAGGAACTGCATATTATTGCGACAGTTGCCTCAACACTATTTTTGTTTCACCTTATGTCAGCCAAGACCTACCCCGAGAGTGGGGAGTGGGGGATGAAAATACACACATTGACCAAAGATTGATCTGATAAGTCGTCCACGTCGGATCCTCAGGGTGAGGTCCGAACGTACCCAGCGTGAGGATCAATGATATCCTTACAGAAGCTGAAATAAACACCCTGCACACCAACTATACATAAGCAACTACCCCACTTTAACAAAAGGAATTTTTCAAATACCCACATTGCGCCTAATATAAACACCATATACAGGACAATCTTCTGCGCTCTCGGCAACTTCAATGGATATATCAACCTCAGCGGCAGCAGCCACAGGACGATGTCCATCAGAATACTCCCAGCGGGCACCCAATACTGTAGAGCCTTGAAATTTCCGCAACTACCTTTGTGACTTCCAGCTTTGTCCATCCTATTCCATGCATATGGTGGTGGCGTGCAGTGAAATACCGAGGCCCAGAAGCTTACCATAGCAAATGCACACATGAATCCGAAAATCGACCATACTACTATTAACATCCGGCGATTCTGGACCAATCGTAAGAGGAGGAGGAGGAGGGAGGCTTTCGTGAAGGTCATTACGACGACGTATAGGATTTGCATGCTATATCCTATCTGAAGGGAGTCAACTTATTTAGCTTTTTGTGCACTCTATTTTTCCCCCTTCCCCTTCCCCAGGGGTGTGAAGGTGTGAAAGACCTTAATCAGCTGAAGGACATCACCCTCCGGAATTTCCGATATATGTCTTCCAGCTCCATATTCGGCACCTGGTTGTCACGGAAAGTCAGTCCAACTGTCTCCAACCAGTTGGTAATTTCGGCGAATATACTCTTGCATAGCAGCACAGTCAATGCAATAGCTGTAGCCTGCAATATACACACCAATTATCAGCAGCCGCTCCCTTCCAAATTTCCAGAGCAAAATCACTTCATGGCTAAAAGTTTACCATTGCACACAAAATACAGTAATCATCCCCACCCACAAACTTCAGAATAATCCCCCGACTATACATCCTCGCGATGACCACAACCCCGGTTACCGATAGTAAAATAGTTGCAGTCGTGGACCCCCAGGGGCCCTCACCAGGGACGACTAAATCTCCTCCAGCCTCCTGTAGCTTCGAAAACATTTGGCCGGTAGTTGGGATGGTATTATGGCATTGAAGGTGAATAAATGGTCCCCGCTAGTGTAATCGGGATGGATTGTAGACGCACTCGTTTTGGTTGGTTGGTTTGGCTGGTGGATAAAGAAGGATGTTGTCTTTTTTTTCCACCTTCAACTCCTTCCCCATCCCTTTCTGCTTCGGAGGTCTCAACTTGAAATAAAATTTACAAGAAGAGAGCGGGCTATGGGCCTTTTCAATTGGCGCTGGGTGAGTGCTTTCTTGGAGCCCAGCATGGTGCCCACTGACACACTTCTTGGGATACCGATGCCGGGTTCCGGGGAATATCGAGGCACTCGATGGGATCTTATTTCTTAGTGTGCGTGTGTAGGAGGGGAGAGGGGGATGGTGAATTTACAGTATAGCGAAAATCGATCTACTGTTAGACTGCCATGCATTACCGGTAATTGGGTACCCCACGAGAGAATGGGTGCACGGTATTAGCGCAGCCGAGCCAAAGCTAGACGCTTACTATGAATTATCATCATCTTGGGTGTCCAATTCCGACTCGGCCGCAAGGGTGGTAGGCCGTGATTTCACCGATATCCCGTATTGTGGTGTGCTAGAATACTGGTGGTCGGCTATGGTTTCACCGATATCCCGTACTGTGGTGTGCTAGAATACTGGTGGTCACGGTTGCACCGATATCCCGTATTGTGGTGTGCTACAAGTACTCAAGAATACTAGTACCGGTGCTGGTGCAGCACTACCGTAGTACTCGTACTCGTACTCGAGTGCGGGTGTGTGCGGCATATGGCCGCTGTAGCCAAGCCACGAACCGGCATACCCACGATATTAGGATAATTTAGGTGTCGAGAAAGATGTTTGTTTGAGTTTTTCTTCACCCAAAGGTCTTTTGAAGGTGTCCAATGTCCCGGATTGTCCTTAGCACCCGGGATACCGGTAATGGAGTGATCGCCGGGAACGCTAATTACAAGTACCGTATATTGAAACGGGATTTTCCAGTCCCCATTCGTCTTCAGGAGCCCTGTGATTTTGTGGAGTATGGGGTATCCTGGGGTGATAGCGGGATATGGGTATCTTTAGGTGGTTCTGCTCCTATTATATTCGTACTCGTATTCGCTACCAGTAGTGCCGCAGACGCTATAAAATAGTAGCAAGAGAGTGTCAATGCCTTGGATTATAGCCAAGGACACTTAAATTGACACTCCCGCTGGTTGTACAAGTACTCGAGTAAAAGTACTGCAAGGTGTGACCCAAGCTCCTCACTACTCAAGTACAAGTAGCATCGCCCCAGGATCCCAAACTTACGGGTCATAGAGCGTGTGATAGGCTCAAGGTTCAGAAAAATTCGCCAGGAGAGCCCAACGCTTGCGAAATAATTTCTCTCAGTTAATTCAACGTCCTAGCTGGGCTCTTGTGCTTGAGGCCGCATGGAGCCGATGAAGCTAACTCTCCACTAAAAGGTTGCTAACCTTACTCAACTGATGACTTCCAACAAAGGTAAACCCATCTGTACTGTACCCTTTAACGATCCCTCCTATCAGAGCCCACACTTTTCCCCAAGGATCGCCCCAAACTAGATGTCACCTCCTTGGTGGCAGGTTATGTGCTTGTCCAGCAACTCTCCCCCCTGATGTCACGCATGCCGTGGGAACTTGAGTACCGGTAGTTAAACTGCGTGCTGTGTGCCGGTAGTTAAAAAAATCACTCCCTCGTGAAAAACACAGCAGAGGCACAGACCCTTCCCCTCCCTCCCTCCGAGACAGAAGAAAACACAATTACGAGACCCTACCAAGAGAGGAAGTCCCAACGACGTAGCGTGCGGCTCAATGATTCAAGTTTCTATTGTATCATACCGCTATCATACACCAGACTGAGCCGTTCCAAGCCCTTTGGCCGGTAGGGCACTCTGTCCCCGCTAAGACCGAGACAACACACTACTGTACAAGTGTAAGCCAACCAAAATGTTTCTCCGCGCTGCCACACCCAATACCCACCCTAAGTCAATATCATATTATTCAACAACACAATAAAACATTGGTGAAAGGCCCCGCCATCTTATAAGTACTCGTACTGTACCAGCACCTGAACACCACCCAGACTCGCAACTGACTACTCGAGTACTGAGCGAAAACGAATGCGGGGTGGAAAAAAAATGTCGCCACTCAACTGCCCGGCTAAACTCTACCAATCCAAGACTCTACCCTAGCTATATGAACCTCTTATAACGAATCCATATCTATAAGGAACAGTGCCTCGCGGCCACACGAGTGAATTTACTTCAGACGATAGTTTGCTATATGAATGGCCATAGCAAAAATCAGTGAACCAGACTTTGGGGTCCTGATTCTTAGTGTGCGTTATGACCAGGTGCGACTGTATGGAATACCGATCAAATTTGGCCCTTCTGCATGGGACTGGCTAGACGCGCGATGGCACCCAAAGGTAAGCCCATTGGTTTCATACCAGATCCTCGGGTCGCATAGAAAGCACATGGCCAATTTCTTATCTCTGGTTTACTGTCGCCCGTGCTTCCGATTAATATAAGTTAATCGTCACGTGATATCAGATGCTGGGAAAAATCCGGCTTCAGCTTGCTTCTTTAATTCACCTGAGGGTTAAGTTATATCAACTAGCAGCACCAGTAGAGAGGGTTTAGTTCTTTCTTGTCACGGCCTTCAGGATATTTTGGATTTCATTATCTGGTATACGCACTTCTGTTAACAGCAGCTTGCCCAAGACTCGTCCGATACAGTACATAGGCTCAGAAACCTAGACTGACAAAGGCAATAAATATGTGGCCCTCTCTCTTTCATACGCTTGTAGCCTACGTGGCCTCCCCCGGCCAACTCCGCCCTTCAAGCCTCCAACTGAGCGGAGGAAGCATCAGGCATCGTCATACAGAAGAGCAGGAGAGCCATAGGGTAGTGGTTAGAGTGTAATGATGTATAAGAGGTGCCAATGGTGCCTTGGAAACTGGATGGCCTTCGCCCACATTCCCCCGCTCCCCAGATATAACGCTACGAAGGCTCATTTTTTCCACTTTGAGAACTAATATCCTTTTGTACGCGATCGTGGACATCCCCGTATTGACATTGAGGTTTTTTTTACAACACCGTACTATCCACGCACGATTGGCTGGTGATAACAGTGAAGATGCATGAGTCCGCAAAAGCAGTTATTACGTCAATTCTTACTCCGATAGCTCCTCGATGAACTGACTCTCCTCATATCCCATCGCCCTGATTGCAATTTTAGCACTCTCCAGTAATCTTGCCTTGACCCTAGAGTCCCTAATATCTAGCCCCGTGAATGCACCATGGGTAGTCGCGAATTTATAAGGCCTCAGGGCCTTCCAAATATTGACTATATCCTTCGGTGGCATCGGTATCTAATCTTATTAGACAAGGATACCGAGACAGGATCGAAGGACTTACCATGTTCGGAATCGACCACATAAAGCTAAAAGACGCGGTCCCAGGCAGTCTATTCTCGTGATATAACGCACTCTACAGCCGTTAGCAGGCTGCTGCAAGCGTAAGTCCCCAAAGAGGGCGCACCGGCACAGTGACAAACGAATCAGCGATGAATAATCTGTCCTCCCAATGCAACACCAAACTGCCTGGAAAATGCCCTCCCACTTTAACTGCTGTTGCCCCTTTGACAACCTCTTTCTCACTTCCCTCGATGAAGACCCTCCCTTGGGGATCCTCCCGACATAGCCATTCTTTATCTTCCGCCGCGAGGTATACCGGACAACCGAATATTTTCGCCCAGAGGTTATGCGTGGTGTAGTAGTGCGGATGCGAAATCACAATAGCCTGGATCCCGCCCTCTTGGTTGATTCTTCGGATGTCCTCATCGTCAAGGTAAGTTATTAGATCCCATAGAACGTTCCCGTGAGGTGTTTTGATCAAGAAGGCACGCTGGCCGATCGCAAACTACACGCTACCCAGTTAGCCCCGAGCCCCCAAGAGGTAGCGAGACGACGACGACAGTACTTTCGGCACAGTCCACAGCGAAATTATATTATCGCTAGTTTTGTCCGGAGCCATCATATTCTTATAATTGCCTTTCATCTCTGCTAGAGTGGTGAATTCTTGTCCGGTTGGAGGAATAAATTGGCGGGGATCCTACAGGCAGCTCCATTAGCTCCGGTTGCGGGTCGAACAAGGGGAATGGAGCAGACATCACAAATTCGACAGTTTCTGAGCACATTTCGGTCGGAGGTATCGAATTGGGTTCCACAAGCTTTGCAGATGAGGAGGGTATCGTCGAACATGATGTTTGGCGGTAATGGGAGATGAGGTGGAGATGGTGCTGAGGCGGCGAATGAGGGAATGAGGATCGAACCAAAACTTCAGATTGACCGAACCATGGTTGAATGCGGGGAAGTGGGGGCGTAACGGATGTAACCTCAGCAACGTGACACAAAGTTCTAGATTACAGCACTTTGGTCGAACCTAATCTAAGCGTGAGATCACCGCCGGGATTCTCACGTTCTGGGTTCCTGGAATTCATAGTTAATGGTTAATTAGGAACTTCTAGGGATTAGAAAGCAACGGTGATTACGGGCATATCCACCCAGATGGTCAGAGCGGACATTTCTCCAATTGCCAAATCTACAAGCACAATTAAGAAGGCTACCTTAACACGTATCTTCCGCCTATGCCTTCCCCTTCCTTCGAAAAAGGTATGATACCACAATTAATTAAACCGAGTTTTCCAACGCCCTTATCACTAAATGCAATACAGCGGACAATAGTGAACTACGATAGCACCAATTCTCTGCACTACGCCTATGTTTCTCTCTCCTTATGCTTGTCTAATACCGGTATACTGGCTGTTGTTTATAGGGTCTCCGGAATGGAACGTAAATAAGTGACACAATTCAGGTATAATTGGCCGCTTCACGTGCCCACCGTATTTTGAAGACACTGCGATAAAATAGGCTCGTAGGGGATGTAATTCACGTTCCGGAGACTCCAAAAACTGATCCTAGTATTTATACAGTTATTGGAATCATGCAGGAATATTGCCGAAGGCAGAGCCCGAGTTAGATTTACTTGGACAAAGAAAGTGCGCATTAAATCCTATTGTTTCATGATGACGATCATTAGCCAGTGCCTAACCAACGGTCGCAAAATAGGGCCCAGAATTGAGATCAGCAATCCCCTGAGGGGGCCACTGGTTGACTTGAAGTAAAAGAGGATAGGTCCTGTGTTGTAGAACCTCATACAACTTGGTCCGATTTACCATAACCTCCCACTCTGAGTGGCCAGAGGCGAACAGAGGTAGCAACTCCACCGATTTGGAGGGCATCTTAATTTGCCTTCCAATAACAGCACTTGCACATCAAGCTCATTCAGCTTCGCACCGTGAACACTGCAGCCCCCGTAACATGAAGCCACAAGTCACCCAATAACTGCCGTACAGGACCCGCTGCCGCCTCCGCCCACCTGAAGGCAGCTATACCGGATAACCAGTCCCAATCAGACAACCAGATGCCGAAACGGCCGGTGAGATACAAAGATATTCCTGCCGGAAGGCAACAATATCCCGTGAAAGGTAAAGCTTCTGAAACGGACCCGAAATAAGGCTTTAATCCTCTAACACTCTAACCCACTAGAACCGGCAGAAGAGTCGAAACACGCGCAGAAAGCTGGCCAACCGAGTGAGCCGTCATGAATGATGGATGACTCACCAGCCGCTGGGCTACCATTCTCCCCTATCGGTATCTGTAATTAGACCTATCAGCAGGGCACGGGCCCACCACCCTCGACAAAAAGTCCTTGCCAACACCCACGCCCAGAACTTTTAAGACAACAGGATTTTTTTTCTTTTCCACCATCAAACAACAGTGCGAACTATTTATTTTTGTTTTTGTTTTATTGTACTTTTTCGAAAGAAAAAAAATGGCCGAAGGTGACGTCTTGCACAAAACTACTTCTGGAGCAACCTACCCTTCTACTCTCTCGCACCTGAGCGTTTCCCCGGCAGACATCCTGCCTACGATAGCGCCAGTAACGCGTCTTGCTGTCGGGGCATTCGTGTTCCGTAAATCACAGTTTACCAATGCGCAGCCGACGCTCCTGCTCGTTCGCCGCGCGGTCGGCGAACTCACTTTCCCGGGCCTCTGGGAGGTTCCCGGGGGAGGGGTGGAGCCTTACGAAACCATTCTGGACGCGGTCGTTCGCGAAGTCGGGGAGGAGACCGGGTTAGTGGTTGGCAAGATCATACGGTGCTGTGACGTCGAGAACTTCCTGGGGAAGAGGAGTGGGAGGGCTACCCGAAAGTGGCAGTTTGAGGTTGAGATTGAAGGTGAGGGGGAGGAAGTTGTTGTCGTTAACCCGGCCGAGCATGACGAATTTCGCTGGGTTCGGGAGGAGGAGGTTCGGGAACTAGTGATAACGACGGAGGAGCATAGAAGGGTTATTATGGATAGTTTTAGACTTGGGAAGGGTGGTACCGGTATTGTGGCTGTGGGAGGAAAAGGGGTAGAAGCAGGTGGTGCTGGCGTTTGAAAATTTTCCCTTCCAGGGAGTGTTTGCGAGATTCATTTTTGTTCGCATATTAGTTCTTATAGATACTCTCATAGAACGTCACTCGAGACTCTGAGTGCGAAATGCGATTTGGGACGAAGGTTACTATCGCGACTTGTTTGATGAGTGATACAAAGTAGCCCTACTGTGCTCTTCCCCTGTAGGCGCTCCGATTGGTCCTAAAACAGAGCCTCACACAGGCAGAAAGGAACAACGGGACCCACCCAAGTGCCAACACCTCGCAATCCTGCTACCTTGGATATGGGCTTTATGGGAGTGGTTGTACCAGGTACAAGGGACAGGCATAAAAAAGTGGTACGGTGCATAACTAATGTCTCAGAAGCAGTGGTACACTTGAGAAGGGAAACTTTATGAGAATCCATGTTTCTTCCCATGCTATGCAACTGATAAAGGAAATTATGTGTGAGTGATGAAGGTGACCTCTACTCTAACACATTTACTATCAAATCAAATCCTAAGAGGTGTCTGCAGAGGGGGCACCTGAATCTCTAAACTGGGACCATGTTTAATGCTGGCCTTATAATAAGTGGGCTTTAAAGCCCAGTGGCTTATTGAAGAAATCAACATTCTTTTTAGATCTATGTGTAGAGGCTACTCTGCTCTGTCATCCTTACCCATTT
>Ga0307510_10001660_pt1 | contig 24673 bp, 23 predicted proteins | sample 12_EM_MG_FD_207224 | JGI IMG/M metagenome (GOLD analysis project Ga0307510, IMG submission 207224) | Populus trichocarpa ectomycorrhiza microbial communities from riparian zone in the Pacific Northwest, United States - 12_EM | ecosystem: Host-associated > Plants > Roots > Unclassified | place... | reverse complement strand
CCACAATGAAGCAATGTGTATTCTATGGTCATTGGGTGGATAAGATATGTACTCGCAGAGACCATTCCGAGGGCCGTCTGGTCCATTTCTTCATTCGTGGCGGTCGTAAAAGTCAACAAGATGGTACTACTACTTTATGGACTTTGTGCCGTACTCGGACAGTAATTGTACAATATCTAGCCACCCATTCCTCGATGCATCAACGGAGGGCGTACCCCCAAGCTTGTCACACACATTGGGATCCGCGCCGTGTTCCAGTAATAACCGCACGACTTCGACATGTCCGTTTATTGACGCTGTATGCAGTGGAGTCCGGTCGGCAGTACTCGAAGCATCGATCGACGCCCCTCGCTCGAGCAGCATTCGAGCAAAATCGAGTTGTCCGGACATTGCCGCAACAAATAAAGGAGTCCAATCGGTATCATCGGGAGCATTGATATCTGCACCCCGATCAAGCAGCTGCTGCCCCACCATTAGATGTCCCCCTTCCGACGCTAAGTGCAGCGGGGTCCGATCGAAGTAGCCCTTGAGCTTGATATCCAGATTTAGGAAGTGTTCGACTAGTAATGAAAAAACGTCGACATGCCCATATCTAGCGGATGCGTGTAGCGGAGTCACATCATCACCGCCCTTCGCATGTATATCCTCCGGGTGCTCTGCGAGAAGGTGTGTTGTCAGGTCATGAAATCCAAATCGTGCAGCGTAATATAGCGGGACTGCTTCCGGTGTATCTGGGGACATCGTACGCATGGAATGATCATAGTTTTCTTCATTATAGACCCAAAGCCAAGTTGCATAGTGTGGTTTGTCTGCGTCGAACAGACATTCCATCCCATCCTTGACGTATGACGACACATTTTCAAACCGAGCATGCTTGACCCAGTGTTCCGCAGCGTATTCAGCAAGCGGGAAGGCCTTGATCTTGTCGCGGTCGATGCAATCGTCCAATCGGAGAAGAACCCCGAGGCATGCTTGGGCGAGAATGGTGTGTGCAAGCTTGAGTGGAATATGATAGTACGAGACATCTCTGCTCAACTCCGCAAGGCGAGTCGACATCAAGTATTCTTTCACCTAGAAGTGCGAAAATTGAACAACTCGTGAATCCTCGTCCTCGAAAACGATCACCAAACTCGAGCATGCCGACATCACTGCCTCTTCTTGATCTTCCCACCGCCAATCTGGATTTAACTTCGGAATTCCTTCCTCACTGAAGTCAAACGCGAGGATTTCTGCCAGTTCTTCAACTCGAAGCGGGCGAACAGCTGCCACGAGACATTGCAACATTCTCCGAGCATGTCCTTTGTTCGACTTTTTGATCTCCCTTAGTATCCGCTCGTAAGTCTCGTCCAGGCTTTCTGGCAACTCTTCGAGGATGCGACGAACACTCGGTGGGAAACAGTGCCGTAACACTTCCAATTGGCAAAATGCCCAGCGAAACCTGTGCCCTCCGATAAGAATTGTTCATGACCAGATGACAATAACTTACATCCCATCCGCCTTTTCTCGTAATGTCTTGATCACTAAGTCTTTGTCCTCATCCCGCCACCTTCGCATCCTTCGGTCTGAGTGGACAAAAGAGCTGACGTAGTCCGCGATGTCTTGCATTTGCCCACTTTGATCATGAAGGGATATGGGGTGAGGGGTCAAAGGTTCGAGGATTCCCCGGATGTCGACCTCAGGGCGGCTGGTGACACATATGTGGACATTTGGAAGCTGAAGGCTGACAAGTTCATCGATGAAATCAACCACCTCTTCTCGTGGGGATGGAACACTTGATGTGAGCGGACACTCGTCGATTGCGTCCATGATGATGTAAGTAGGGAATTGGGCATCGCCGGTGAGCATTTCTTTGAGACACCCTATCATAGCACGATCGTTGGGCTTCTGAACTCCACGACCGTGCGTAGAATAGAGCCGGGAAAGGATGTCGCAACAGTGTTCGGACTGAGCGGACAGTTGGATGAGGAGGGAAGGAAGCACGTTCTGAAGTTTCTGTTTGTCGACATCCCTAAAGTCGAAATAAAAGTAGGCCATCGAGGCCATCCCAGCGTCGTGCAAAGTCCTGATATCTTGTATGACTGAGGAGCTGGGTCCACCATGTGAGTCTGATAAGGTGGAACAAGTCGAGGAAGGACGAACCAGAGTACACTCTTCCCTGACCCAGCTACGGAATCGATATGATTAGGATTGACGTAACGGAGTTGGGACCAAGAGGAACACACGTTTTCCGTGAAGCCACAGGAAAGAACCCCCGGACTTCCATTCGCTAAAGATACGACCTTGGAAGAACCATTGGGATGTGCCATCGTGATGAGTTTTTGTCGCAATATTATGATTCGTGGATGGATCCGAAGGTGAAAGCCATCGTAGGAGATTGTCACGAAGCAGGTTCCCTGTGAACAGGTCTGAGCGTGCTGAATAAAACAAAAACAAGAGAGCCTAGTTGACGGACGGTTGGTATCATCCAATTTGCCATCGATGCCTTGAACCCTGTTGTCAACATCCTCAACCTTCTTTCCCACATCGTCCCCAACGCCTTGTACCCTCTTGTCGACACCCACGACTTTCGCCTCGACACTGTGGGCCATCTTCAGCTGTTCTGCAGATGCCATCCTCGCCTCTTCTTGCGTCAATCTGTCCAACTGTTGTAGAGCGTCTTCGATGTCCGTGTTTCCCATCAATCTCTTGAAATACTTTTCTAAACACAATCCTGGTCAACAATAACAAACCAGCGTGCGATCTACTCACTTGTGCGACCACGTTTAACTTCTTTTGTCACCATGCCAATGATGGCTAGTACCTCCACCATAATGTCCACGCCTATGTCCGTCATGGCAGCCGTAGGTGGCACGCTGGTGTAAATCTCGAGACGACGGAAGAAGTATTCGATCCGATTGAACAGATCAAGGAGAGTGTCTTGGCTTGCGTTGACATCTTTAGCCGCCTAAAGAATGTACAGGTCAATGTGGGCCACAAGGTGATATGAAAGATGGCCGACCAAAAGTAGAACGCCGATGCCAGAAAAAATGATTTTTGCTGGTGAGAACACCTTAGAGGCCGCTGTTAGAGTAAAGAATCTCCGCAAGGATAGAATGGTGATAATCACCAGACCAACACCCTCGCCAAGAGTGGCGGAAAATGCGTACACGACATTGACAATTGGAACGAGGCATTTTGCCATCCTTTTGTCATTATTTTTTGATCGATCGAGAGAAGGTACTTGTCTTCGAAGGACAGCGAGTATCGCGTTGGGGGAATCGCATGATTGAAGCTCGGTAGCTAGAGGGTGGGACGCGATGTCTTTACCGGTTTTCTTCTTGTACGCTTGGAGAGCGGAGTTGAAAATTGAATCGAGGTTAGAGCGCGAGGTGGATTGGGAGGGAGGACTGGACATGATAGCTTGTGATGAATGTGGAGGGTGATTGATGAGCGTTGAACAGATGGATCGATAAGTAGCCGCCCGAGTACCTGTCCGTTGGCCTCTCTGTGGCTGCCATGGCCGGATCGGGATTTTCGGCCCGTGTTTATTTCTCGCCTCGCCTCGCAATCGGCAATCGGCGCGGCCTCTTAGACAGCCCACATTTCCATATACTATCCGTCCCCTTGCCTTTGAGCCAACGACGTCAACCCCATAGACTACGTCCGGGTAAACAGTCCCAGCTCGCTCATACTTTTTGCAAACAGTAAAAAAGAGGTAATGTGGCATTTGAGACCTGACTATGAAAGCTGTCATGTACACGTTTCGGGTGCCCCAACGTCAGAGAGTAGTACGTGGCCCACGGGTGAACGTTGAACCGGTGAAGAGTAACGCAGATCATTACCATATTTCAATACTCGCCAAACTGTTACTCCTTCTCTCCGACACCGTGCGTAATCATTCTCTGGGACTACTTGGATGGATGCCACTTATGAGTTATGACGTCCAGGTACTTGTCCCCTTCTGGAATTTTGCCTCGAGATGAAGGACTTTGGACTTATTCAACTTACGCCCTATCCCGGCTCCACAAATGAGTCCATGCTGCTTCCTACATGATTATCTGTATACTCGGTAGCACTCACACCTGCGCCACACTCGCAGCGAATCTGCTTTACTTGCGATTGTGTCGGTTACATTGTCCATTTGTTCTCTTGGTTTATGTCCTCCTCAAGATCCCACCTTCGATTTATAACCTGGGCTTCGTCTTTGAAGTGTCGTTGGAATCTCTCTTCCTGTTGTTCTAAGGCCCTTCAGAACTCATCGCTTTCCCCACCCTGTGAGGTTTCTACCGCGGCTCTGAGATCGAACTCTTATTCCCAGCTCAAGGCCTTGTACCTTGCTGAGCGAGAACGTGATCTGGGGAAACAATTCTGCGGGAGAGACGAAGATAGAAAGACTAGTCTGTTCCGATAGAAGATAGGATGATAGGAGAGGATGACAACTGGTGGTGAGGTTGGTGGTCGTTAGACCGAAGGAATTCACAAAACAACAATTCTAGAAAGTAGAGGGAGCGCTAGAGAGATGAACCTATGTTTGAATCAATCAACGAGATGTCACAGATATCGAGAGTCATGGATGGGCATGAGGATCATGCCTAGATACAATTATTGGTCCTTTGTTTGAGACTTCTCACTGCCAATCGGTTAGCGCAAATGCGTGTCGTCAGGTAGGAAAGACGAGGACAACAGACTTTCTGTGGTTCCACAAAGATAGATTACTCAGTCGCACCGGCTGGAGGACGTCCATTTGAATTATCATCTTGAAAGGGCCATCTCAGGATTCCATCGTGTTTATGATTTGCGTGCACTTCATGATTACTGGGTAGATTTGAAAGCAAAAAACATCGAGGCAGATTGTCTCAGAGACCTTTCAGAGTTCCCGTCCCTGCGCCTTTAGGGAAGTCGAGTTCTTGCCCCATTGTCCTCACCATTGGCTGTCGAATGGCACGCTGCTGTACATCAGAAGTCGCCACGTGAACCTATCACGGGCTGGAGCCGGACCCACGGCACCGCACTTCCGACGCGAGACCCGTGCGGATCACGGGCTTGGTGCTTTTCCCCCCACCACGCGGCACGCGATTTCCCACCTATCTCCACCACCACCTACGCCACAGATACCCAAAATGTCGTGTCTTCGGTGTCGAAAGATGTCATTTCGTGTGACCCTTGACCTCCACTTGACGTCACTAATCATCACCAGTCCGAGATCGCGTCAGAGAGTGTCGTTGAACATGTCGTTTCTAGCTCCAGCATGGAGAAGTGCCGGGAACGACGATACCCTTGTGAAGAAGCCTCTTACGTCCGACCTTCCCCGCGACATCCTTGACAACCTCCGTTATGTTGATTTTCGCGCTTGAGTCTGTTCCTGTGCAAAGCTTGCTGCCAGTGGACCGTAAAGAAACTAGACAGACGCCTCGAAGATCTCTGTACAACGCCTATCTGCCCTCGGGTCGAAGGAGATGCCCAACACACACCTGGGATAAGGTGAGTCCCTCAAGTCGCTTGGTCAGTCATAGCATGACTTTCAGACATCCTTTAGTCTTCAGAACTTATCGCGTATTCAACCCATGAGTCCCCAGCCTAACGGATGCCTTCTGAGACGGTTTTACCTTCCTTCCCATCTTTCGTCTTTGCTCGCCCAAGATTTACCGACGCCCCGATTGATACTCCTTTCAGTAACGTCAGAGGAACTCCCGGATGAACCCGACCAACTGTTCTGCGACGAAAGGTACGATACATCAGAAAACGAACGAATTGTCGTGAATAAGGAGTGAATTCCGGGCACGCATTGGCCTCAGAACGTGTGCGAGTAAGACACGGAACTATGTGGTATATTTGGGTACTGCTACTCACCTCAGAACGTGTGCGAGTAAGACACGGAACTGAGGGGACAAAGACGAACTGTCTACGCTATATATGAGTGAATAAGGTTCTAGGGTTGTAAGCTAAACAAGTGTGCTACTGTCAGTGAGGAATGTATGGTACTCGGGCTGTCAACTTGTCAATCCGCTCCGCGCGGTATTTGCTACACTCCCCCTCATTTTGCAGACAGTCTAGGCACTGCAGCGAAATGCCTCCAAATGAAAACGGGGGCGCGCAAGGATTGTATTGAGCGGTTGTGGCCGCGCGTTGAACTTCTCTGCCAGTGCACCAGAGTGTGGCACGGGGACGCATGTGATGGCGGTGTGACATGGGTGTGACGGCGACCAAACGGCCGCGTTGCAATGTCCTTGTTGCGATGTCTCTGCTCTGCAATGCCCGCGACAACACCGCGCCCTCTCGATGAGCCTCGAAACGAAAGCGAATCGGCTTGGCGGTGGAATAGGACGATGGAAAAAAGGGGTAACAGGTGCGTGGCTGACTGCTCATGATGGTGCCGCCTGACTGATTCTTCGGGCACCCAGGTTTTTCTTGTTGGTGGGTGACGTTGCCCGCGGTTGTTTTTGCTGTGGGCGTCGATGCCCGGGGTGATGTCCATGGCCTCAGCAGGCCTTTCGAGTTGAGGGTTCGCTCCCTCGGCGGCCTCCCTCCTGGATCCCAAAGGGGTATTCCTTCCCAAGTGGACGGGACGTCTTCGCGCGACGGCTCTCGCAGCGGCCGACTGGGCTTGCAATCGCCCTCATCTGTGCACCCTTGTGGCAGTGCGCCAACTTCGGGCCCGCCCTTTCTCGACGGCATCTCGATCTCTCGCTCGGCGTTGCTGACTTCCCAAGTCGGCAGGGTGTCCTCACGCGACACTTCTCGCAGCGGCCAGTCGCGCTCGCATTCATGGGTTCGCGGCGGTATTTCGAGCGCGCCCTCATCTCCTCGTGGCGCCTCTCCCTGTGGCCGAATGGGTTCGCGTTTGCCCTTGTTCGGGCGTTGCTCGTGCTTTCGTGGCAGCGCCTCTGCCTTGCGCTTGCCCTTCTGCGGCAGCGCCTCGTGTGGTTGCGCGTCGACTTCACGTCCGCGCCCGGCTTCTTGTGCCCATGACACCAACGCCTCAGGCTTAGCGGCGCTGGCTGTCTCAGCCTCGTCAGCAGGTCCGACGCTGACGGTATCCTCGGCTAGGGCTGGTGCAATGCCCGTAACCGGCAACACTCCCCCTCGTTTGTGCGCATCAACGCACGAGGGTTCGACTTCCTTTGCGTCCACGTCTGCGACCGTGCATGCAGGCCCGAGACTGTTGAGGTCTCCGGGGCTGCTGTGATCTCCAGGGAGGAAAGGTGAGTCGCCCGATGCTGATGCTCCCCCTGATTCCTGCAAGTCTCCATCGGGTGGCTTCAAGGGTTCAGGGCGGCGACTGTCTTTGGTGGCGCGCCGCTCGATGGCAGCGGCTTCTCCGCACGGCGAATTCTCGCGTGCGAGGGTGTTGAGTGGCGGAAAGGGTGAGGGTGAAAATGAAGATGAAGAATTTTGAGGGGCGGATGGGGCAGCATGCAGCTCGCTCCCCACACATCGTAAGTGGATGTTTTGCTCCCCCTCGAGCTGTGATGCTGACCCGATACAGGTATCCGGATCGATGGTCACAATGCCCAGGTTGGGCCATGGATCGGGGCACGTACAAGCACCTTCATCAAAGACGGGCCTCCGCGCCTGATGCGCGCGGACTCGGGCCTTCGGAACGACAGATGCTGGCTCCCGAGCGGTGGAGCCCTGCCTTTGTGGGTTGGGGATGTCAGGAGGGCGGCCGTGCACCTCTCCGATGGGCGTCTTGCCTTCATGTGCGTGCGCTGATGTCAGGACCATCTGGCCCATCGCGCGCTGCGATGCCTCGCCCGGGAGCGACTCCAACGGCCCTCCAACTTCGGTGGGGGCTCGGATCTGCTCGGGTGCCTGATGAATGGGGTGTTCTGCGGCCTCGTTTGGCGGCGGCGGTGCGTTGTGCGGCTGCAGCTCCAAGTCCGCGCCGTGGTCTGGTACTGGGATGGCCGGCGTCTCTGTGTCGACGGCCAGTGAGTGCTGCGTACTAGCAGCCTCCGGGGTGGTGGGTGATGTAGGTGATGGCAAGGTGAGTGATTTGGCATTCTCTTGCGTGGCAAGGCAGCTGACCCCAGGACCTTGCAGTTCGACGCGAGGATCGACATCCCCCTCGACACTGGCAGCTTTCCTAGCGGCCCCATCCTCCTCCACCTCGAGCAAGCGATTGTCTTCCTCCTCCATCAAAGCGTCTGGCCCCGCGCCTTCAAGATGCACGGGTGCGTTCGTTTCAGTTTCTTCCCGCGTTGAGTCCGGCTCCGGGTGAGCGACTCCTTCCGGGGTATTCGCGTTCGGGTCGCCTAGCTGCCCCTCTTTCAGGTCCGGCTCCGCACGGTCGTCGTGTGCGTGAGCACCTTCTTCGATGGCTTCTGGCTTGTCTGCAAATGCTGGCTGACTGAGCTCTTCAATCAGTTGCTCCCAACGCCCCTTTGCCGTTTTGTGGTTGACCAATCGAATGAAGATCCAGTCTGGGAGCCTCGGGGACAGGTGGCCTCGGACCACAACGTCTTGGCGCTGCCACTCCTTGGTGGCCTGGCGTTCCGCAAACGTGGGGTTGGCGGCATCCTTTGGAGTAGGGCATGCTTGGGTTCCATCAAAGTGGCCCCAGCGGTGCATGGCCAGCATGGCCTCCCGGAAACGCACGGCGAAGGTGGCCCAATTAGAGGCATCTTCTTTGAGATATGGGACGGTGTCGGGGAGTACAAGGAAAGACATAGTGAATGTGATGTGACACGTTGCAGCAATGACAGTGGTTCTATTGGGCTAGGGCAGGGCCCATAACCTGTCGTGAATAAGGAGTGAATTCCGGGCACGCGTTGGCCTCAGAACGTGTGCGAGTAAGACACGGAACTATGTGGTATATTTGGGTACTGCTACTCACCTCAGAACGTGTGCGAGTAAGACACAGAACTGAGGGGACAAAGACGAACTGTCTACGCTATATATGAGTGAATAAGGTTCTAGGGTTGTAAGCTAAACAAGTGTGCTACTGTCAGTGAGGAATGTATGGTACTCGGGCTGTCAACTTGTCAATCCGCTCCGCGCGGTATTTGCTACACGAATCACTGCAGACGATGACTGGATCAGGATTTTCGGAATGTTGAATTACGGTGTACGACATCCCATAAGCCATCATGTAGTTGGTGTATTCAAGAGGGATGGGTCAATGGTTGTAGTTATGACTACGATGGGCTGGCTGATCTAATAATAACTACCCAATCGGAGATACAAGGTATTTTTTACATGCCGGGCCGACCATAAGTGACCGCACCATTTCTCAGCTGGCTCGCCTCTCAGCGTGCTTTTTAGATATCACATGGAAGCCAACGGAATCCCCTCGACTACAGTAATCTTTTTCGACACAATGATATCTGGGCCAGGAATACCTCGAGAGGATATCCCCTGTCATTGATAGCTGTTCATCAGATGCCCATCACTCGGTTTCATGTCGGTTTCTATCTCCATCTGCGGTGACAGCGCGCTTCCTGCACGGCAGCGGATCCTGCGTTGACCCGTAACGAATCCAGCCAGCAACCACGTGCTCCTCATGCACGATGTTTCACGGGTCTAGGTAACATCATGTGTTCGTGCTTCTCTTGGGATAACCTTTTTCCGTTTAGGCCAGAAGCCTAGTTGGGCCTTGCTCTTTGTGGGGTCCTTGGCCCACTGTCGGGGTTCTTGGTTCATGGCGAGTATAAGCCCCCATGATCATGGCCTCACACCCATGGCTCAGTCACGCCTTCTGAAGTGGGTGTGTCAGAGCGCCTTAACAACCCATCAGAGTTGTGATGCATGATGAATGATTACTGATTCTCTGACCTGCAATGGGGGGGCGCCTGCCCTGTTGACATTACTAACTATATAAAGGAGCATATTATGCCCACTACGGTAGCACGTAGTCGTCCCTCGACACGCCACATGAAGCTTATGCTGCCAATAACGTCCCTTTTCTGCGCCTTCTTTCCGGCATTAGCTCCACACGCTCAGCTTGAAACTCAAGGGAATCATCCGCACTCACAATTCTTGGATACCTGTCATAAAATCGCAGCGGACATTTCCGGCGCTTCACAGGTATTTTTCCTGCGTGCGCACCTCATCCCTTCAACCGTGATCGCGTGATCCTCCCAAGCTGATTTTCCACTCAAGCCGCACCTCAGTACACATCTGACATTTCGCATTATGCTCTTTCGAGCATCCAGGAATCTGCATGCTCGGTAGAGCCCGGCTCGGCCAAGGACGTGAGCAAAATTGTGAGGTATTCTGCCCCAGCGTCAATCGCCCCCGCTGACCACGTTTCTGATTTCGCACAGCTAAAGATCCTGGGAGCATGTAGGACGCCGTTCGCTGTGAAGGGTGGTGGACACACCACGAATCCGGGATTCTCGTCCACCCCTGGCGTGGAGATCGCATTGGCACGCTTCAACTCTACAAAAGTCAACGCTTATGATGGGACGGTCGAGATCGGGCCTGGCCTCACCTGGGACCAAGTATATGAGACTCTTGGCCCCACTGGAGTGAATGTCGTTGGTGGGCGTATACCCGGCGTTGGTGTTGCAGGGTTGACACTTGGTGGAGGTAGGCGTCTCCCGTTGTTGGATGGCTCATAATCTCAGATGCTTGCAGCATATTCGTATCAGTCGAGTCAATACGGACTTGCCATTGATAACGTCGCAGGATATGAACTTGTCCTACCTTGTCCTACCAAACGGAACGATCAAGCACGTGACCCAAAAGGATAAGGACCTTTGGTTTGGACTTAGAGTAAGTATAAACAGCTCTATCCAAGTTGGCGACACTAATGGTCTTTCGTCGCAGGGAGGGCTCAATAATTTCGTAGGCCACCACTTTCGATTCATAGTAGACGTACAACTTGATGGTTGATGACTGTCGATAGGGAATCGTGACTAAATTCATCCTCAAATCGCATCCTCAAACGGACGTCTGGGTGAGTTGACAAGAATAATTCAGGGATGATATAACATAGGTACTCAAACCCTGGCAGGGTGGCATTCTTGTTTACACCGAGGACAAGCTGGATCAAATTAAAGACGCCCTTGTCAAATTCCAAGAGAAAACCGATACTAAGGCTGCGACGATGTTGGGTTTTGCCTATACGTCTGGAACGGTGTGGTCTACTATGGCAGCATCGCCACTGGTCCGAACTGACGCGACCGACGCAACAGATCACAACTGTTGTCCTTCTGTTTTATAATGCGCCCACTCGTCCCGCGGGAGTGTTCGACGACTTCTTGGCGATACAATCTGCCCAGGGGAACGTGTCTACCCTGTCGTACTCCGATTACTTCCTCAACGCGAATTCTGTGACCTCACCTAGCAGTCGGTTAGTCATCCATCACCCTGTAGTGGAAAGGAGACTGACCTGACACGTTACCTAACCGTTAGCCTTTTCTATCAGGGTGTCCCGGTGACAAATTATTCACCTAACGTTTTTGATGCTTTTGTGAACCACACACGGGTGAGTTCCGTCCTTCGGGTGTTCACCGTACGCCAGTCCAGTGATATGATTGGGGTTTCACAGTTCTGGGGGGAGCGAATTTCTGCTCTTGACAGCACCGCGCTCGTGAGCTCGGCGCTCGAACCCTCGACAGTGGCCTCTTCTCGCATGGGAGCCCATCTGCGTACCCGCCCGACCGCTCTCAAGCCGTCTTCCCTTCCGTCCTCAGCATTGCGTGGTCCAACGCCTCGCTGGACGACACGATGGCGGATTTGTTGCGCGACGGTGCAAAGACGATCCGTGATGTTGCGATCGCGGACGGGCAGAACCTGTCGGACGCGGCAGTGTATGTGAATTACGCGGTTTTCGATACTCCTCTAGAAGACATATATGGTGGGAATTTGGCGAGGCTTCGCAGGATCAAGGCCAAGATCGATCCAGAAAGGGTCATGGACCTTGCTGGGGGTTTCAAATTCCAGGATTGTCCTACTCGGCTTCGAGGTATTCAAGTGAATCATTTTAATCTAGTGAGTTAGCTGGATTGCTCTTTGAACACAACTCGAATCTGGTAGACCCGAATCTTGTAAACTGTTACGGACCATATCAAAGTGTAATTTGCTTTTGCTCTTCTGAGCTCCTTCATACTACAGTAGTCAAATGGAGCGAAGTTGTTCTTTCCAACGAGGTGGTGCCCGCGTTGTCAACGATGTATTATGCAATTCTGTCGGCCATCAACCCCACAGACCGCAGGTAGGTGAATGGCTTCTCAGCGTCAACCGTCCTCGTGATCAAAGGGCTTGTGCATAACGCACGCGAAAAGGTACGTGCCGTGAGTCCTGTCGCAGTGACCCGGATGTACACATTTCGGTGTCTCATCGATGTCAGGGTGTCCTCGCCAGGAAGTCCACATAGCTTATTCCTACTCATTACTGTATCTCTATCGCTGCCGTACGGTTGATACTCTCCGGCAAGCACTATACACCCTACAAAAAATGGCTATCCAATGCCAGGTGATAAATGAAATTGATGGATCTCACAAATTTAAGTGCATCTCTCCCTCAGGCCTCAGGCCTCAGCGCTCGCGCTCTATATGGCAGGGGGTGTATTGATCTTAGGCCCGTTGGCTGATCCCACAAATGAAGCAATACTGTGTTCTGTGATCGTAGGCTGGATAAGATGTGAACTCGCGGCCACACCTGTGCAGCGCTCGCAGAGATCATGCTCTACCTGGCATTCCGACGGCCGTCTGGTCCATTTCTTTTGTTTCTTCGTCAACAATGGTTCGGGTGGCGGATGCCGACATAATTACGTAGTAGCAATGCCTCCATCTGTAGCTATATCGTAAAGTCAACAAGATGGCGCTACTGCTTTACGGACTTTGCGCCGTACTCGGACAGTAATTGTACAACCTCTAGCCGCCTACCCCGCCATGCCGCATCGGAAGGTGTGCTACCACCATTGTCACACAAACTGGGATCCGCGCCGTGTTCCAGTAATAACCGCACGACTTCGACATAACCAAGTTGTGACGCCACATACAGTGGAGTCTCGTTGTCAACATCCGAGGCATTGATCGACGCCCCTAGCTCGAGCAGCATTCGAGTAGAATCGACTTGTCCGCACATTGCCGCAACGTATAAAGGAGTCCAATCAGACATATCATGAGCATTGACATCTGCCCCCCGATCAAGTAGCTGCTGCCCAATCACTAGATGTCCCTTCATCGACGCTAGGTGCAGCGGGGTCTGGTCGACATCGCCCTTGATATCGAGATTCGGGAAGTGTTCGACTAGTAATGAGAAAACCTCGACATTCCCATCGCTAGCGGATGCGTGTAGCGGAGTCACTTCGTAACCACCTTTAGCATGTATATCCTCCGGATGCTCTGCGAGAAGGTGTGCTGTCAGGTCATAAAATCCGAACAGTGCAGCGTAATATAGGGGGACTGCTTCTGGTGTATCCGGTACCATCGTCTCCATGGAGTCACCAAAGTGGTCTTCATTATAAACCCAGAGCCAAGTCGCATAATGTGGTTTGTCCGCGTCGAACAGACATTCCATTCCGTCCTTGACGTACGACGACACATTTTCAAACCGAGCGTGCTTGACCCAGTGTTCCGCAGCGTATTTAGCAAGCGGGAAGGCCTTTATCTTGTCGCGGTCGATGCGATCGTCCAATCGGAGGAGAACCCCGAGGCATGCTTGGGCGAGAATGGTGTGTGCAAGCTTCAGTGGAATGTGATAGTACGAGACATCTCTGCTCGATTCCGCAAGGCGAGTCGACATCAAATATTCTTTGACCGAGAAGTGCGAAAATTGCACAACGCGTGAATCCCCGTCCTCGAAAACGATCACCAAACTCGAGCATGCCGACATGACTGCCTCTTCTTGATCTTCCCACCGCCAATTTGCATTCAACTTCGGAATCCCTTCCGCACTGAAGTCAAATGCGAGGATTTCTGCCAGTTCTTCGACTCGAAGCGGGCGGACAGCTGCCACGAGACATTGCAACATTCTCCGAGCATGTCCTTTGTTCGACTTTTTGATGTCCCTTAGTATCCGCTCGTAAGTCTCGTCCAGGCTTTCTGGCAACTCTTCGAGGATGCGACGAACACTCGGTGGGAAACAGTGCCGTAAGACCTCCAATTGGCAAAATACCCAGCGAAACCTGTGTCCTCCGATTAGAATGGTCCGTAAGCAGACGACAATAACTTACATCCCATCCGCCTTTTCTGGTAATGTCTTGATCACCAAATCCTTGTCCTCATCCCGCCACCTTCGAATCCTTCGGTCTGAGTGGACAAAAGAGCTGACGTAGTCCGCGATGTCCTGCTTTTGCCCACTTTGGTCATGAAGGGATATGGGGTGAGGGGTCAAAGGTTCAAAGATTACTCGGATGTCGAGCTCAGGGCGACTGGTGACACATATATGGACATTTGGAAGCTGAAGGCTGACAAGTTGATCGACGAAATCAACCACCTCTTCTCGTGGGGATGGAACACTTGATGTGAGCGGACACTCGTCGATTGCGTCCATGATGATGTAAGTAGGGAATTGGGCATCGTTGGTGAGCATTTCTTTGAGACACCCTATCATGGCACGATCGTTGGGCTTCTGAACTCCACGATCGTGCGCAGAATAGAGCCGGGAGAGGACATCACAACAAGGGTCGGACTGAGCGGACAGTTGGATGAGGAGGGAAGGAAGCACGTTCTGAAGTTTCTGTTTGTCGACGTCCCTGAAGTCGAAATAGAAATAGGCAATTGAGGCCCTCCCAGCGGCGTGCGAAGTCCTGATATCTTGTATGACCGAGGAGCTGGGTGCACGATGTGAGTCTGATAAAGTGGAACAAGTCGAGGAGGGACGAACCAGAGGACACTCTTCCCTGACCCAGCTACAGAATCGATACAATTAGGAGTGACGTAACAGAGCTGGGACTAAGAGGAACACACGTTTTCCGTGAACCCACAGGAAAGAACCCCCGGACTTCCATTCGCTAAAGATACGACCTTGGAAGAACCATTGAGATGTGCCATCGTGATGAGTTTTTGTTGCAATATTATGATTTGTGGATGGATCTGAAGGTGAAAGCCATCGGAGTAGATTATCACGAAGTAGGTTCCCTGTGAACAGGTCTGGGCGTTCTAGATATATATAAAAAAAGGGAGATGACGAACGGTTGGTATCATCCAATTTCCCGTCGATGGTATGGGCCATCTTCAGCTGTTCTGCAGATGCTATCCTTGCCTCTTCTTGTGTCAATCTGTCCAATCGATGTAGATTGTCTTCGATGTCCGTGTTTCCCACTAATTTCTTGAAATACTTTTCTAAAACAGAATCCTCGTCAACAATGGAAAGCCAGGGTGCAATCTACTCACTCATTCGCCCACGTTTAACTTCCTTTGTCATCATGCCAATGATGGCTAGTACCTCCACCATAATGTCCCCGCCTATGTCCGTCATAGCAGACGTAGGTGGTACGCTGGTGTAAATCTCGAGACGACGGAAGAAGTACTCGATCCGACTGAACAGATCAAGGAGTGTGTCTTGGCTTGCGTTGACTTCTTTCGCCGCCTAAAGATTGTACATGTCAATGTGGGACACAAGGTGATATAAAAGATGCCTGACCAAAAGTAGAACGCCGATGCCAGAAAAAATGACAGTTGCTGGTGAGAACACCTTAGAGACCGTTGTTGAGCAAAGAATCGCCACAAGGATAGAATGGTGATAATCACTAGACCAACACCCTCGCCAATAGTGGCGGAAAACGCATACAGGACATTGACAATTGGAACGAGGCATTTTTCAATCCCTTCGTCGCTACTTGCTGGTTGATCGAGCGAAGGTACTCGTCTTCGAAGAATAGCGAGCATCGCGTTGGGGGAATCGCATGATTGAAGCTCGGTAGCCAGAGGGTGTGACGCGATGTCTTTACCTGTTTTCTTTTTGTATGCTTGGAGAGCAGAGTTGAAAATTGAATCGAAGTTAGAGCGCGAGGTGGACTGGGAGGGAGGACTGGACATGATATCTCTTGGTGAATGGGGAGGGTGATCGATGGACGTTGAACAGGTGCATCGATAAGTAGCCGCCCGAGTACCCGTACCTGTCGTGTGGCTGCCATACTTGCCCCCTGCACTGGACTCAGTGGACTGTTCCGTACACAAGCCGGATCGGGATTTTCGGCCCGTATTCATTTCTCGCCTCGCCCAGCAATGGCCTCTCAGACGTTCCCCCCATACCGGCTATACGTCATCTCACCTTTGAGTCGACAACGTCGACCCCACAGACTACGTGTAAACAGTCTCACATCCCCCGTTCCTTTCGGCGAAGAGCAGATGTGACGTTGCATTTGAGCCCTGTCTCTTGGATGGATGACACATGGTGGCCAGGTACCTGTCGCCTTCTGGAGCTGCGCCCCGAGACGACAGACTGCAGTGGACTTATTCAGCTTACAAGGTGTCCCGGATCCACAAAATGCGTTCATACTGCTTCCTCCAATCGTGGGCGTGATGATATGTATGGTCGGTAATACTCACCCCTGCGTCACGCTTGCTTTACCAGCAATTCTGTCACGGTCGTTTAAACTGTCCATTTGTTTTCTTGGTTATGTTCTTACTGGTCCCGTCTCCGATTCATTACCTTGTCTTCGTCCTCGAGGTGTCGTTGGAATCTCCCTTCCAGTGATAACAAGACCCTTCAGAACTCATCGCTTCCCCCATGCTGTGAGATTTCTACCGTGGCTCTGAGTATCGAACTCTTTCCCTCATTCCCATCATTTTATCCAAATTATGACATCATTTTCCCCAAGTTGTCTCACGGCATTCTAGTGATTGTTAACTGGAATGATGCGCACCCAATTCTCTCAGTGTTGCGTAAACAGTCTTTCCAACTCCATTCCCTTTCTTCCACACCCGACCGTTTTGACCCAGATTCTACTACACTTTCTCCTAGATAGTCACGGTGGTGCTTAGCGAGCTAATCTGTTCCATTGGCGGGATCTACCTGTACGTCAGCTAGCTTTGCGGTGTTCATAACACTCATACCCGAACCATGTACCCCAGAGATCGGACTTCCACCCTACTGTGATTCAGATAGCAAATGTTGACTACTGTAGGAGACGACCAGTGGTCCAAACGCTCGCGCCGTCTTCATCTCATGGGATCTTTTGACTACCTTACTCCTTACTGCGCGCCATTTTCACGTCGGCTGATACATCTTGTAGAACTCTGTCTTCCATGCAAATTCCTCCGAGTCGTTGTTGTACTCGGTGACACATGCCTCACCGATGACGAATAGAGCGCAGTTGTATCCCTTTAAGTGGCTATTTTGTGAGATAAATGAGCTCATGGCGATCGTGCCGAGAGCTGAGAGGCACCCGAAAATGGAGCGCGTATGGTGACGTGCGCAAGAATGAGGACGAAGCAGCCGACCGCATTATTTGTCGGCTTGGAGGATAGATCCGTGGTTGTCAGTACTAATACAGAAGACAGTGCGGATCTCGGATCGGGAATTTAGTGTCGCGGAAGCAGAACTCAGGGCCTTGGGGCCTTGAGCCTATTCCTTTAATTACACTGCATGCGGTGCACTAGTCTCAGTTATGATACGTTCCATATATTTGCATCCGTTTACTGCCCCTTTTGTATTCGGTACCTTACAGTTACGAGCCCCGCTTGTTCATTCATATACACAGCATCCCACATTGTTGCCACCTCAGTTGATGCCCCATCCGCATGCATACTGAGGTGAGCTTAATGCCCGTTACACTTGTTATTTCCTTAACTCATTACCCCTAGTTAGTTTGTGACCTTGCTAGGTAAATACACAGTTGATGCCCCATCCGCGTGCATACTGAGTTAGTTTGTGACCTTGCTAGGCCACAATAACTGCATGCGTTTCATGCACCCACTCACCTCTAACAAGCACGTTAGCTTCAGGTTATGGGCCCTGGCCCATGTGCAATAACCAACCCTCACATTTCCCCATCTTCATCATCTTCTGCATTGCCCTCTGTCCTTCCCTCTGCGCCCACAGCTTCCATCAAGAAAATGACTTCTCCAGCTCCCACATCCACACCAGCCATCCCTTCCATCCCGTCAATCGGAATATCTGCCAATGTCCCACACCTCGACTCTGAAGGTTCAAACTGGGCGACATTTTCTTTCTGCTTCCGAAGAGCGATGATACTTGCCGGCCGTTGGGACTATTTCGATGGCTCCGAAATGCGTCCCATCCCCAACAACTTGAACAACATCACCGATGTTGAGAAGGGGGAGCACAAATGCTGGGACCACAAGGACGTCATCGCTCAATGCCTCCTCGGGCAACGTCTCCCCATCGAAACCGCAATGGACATGGAAGCATTCCCCTCAGTGGCAGAGCAATGGACCACCATCAGCGCCCTCTTCACCGCAAAGAGCATATACAACCAGGCGGATTTGCATCAGGCTTTTCTCGATATGCGCTGCCTGAGAGGGGGCGATGTCCAAGAATACCTCACCAGCCTGAGGATGAAGCGCCACGAGCTTAAGGCGGCCAACATTGGTGTTACCGACATCGAGTACAAGAGGACCATCCTGAAAGGTCTCCCAGATGTCCTTGCCGCCCACGCCGCGCAGACACTGTCGATGCTCCGGCTCGCAGTGAAATATACTGGCAAGCCTATCGACATGTTGGATGTCATCGACTTGGTCTGTGAAGAGGCTGACCATGTAAAGACCTGCCGCGCGCTCAAGGATCAGTCCCTAGGGCAAGGCAAGGGCAAGAAGGGGGCCCAGACAGATGAGGCCCTTGCTGCCACCACCTTCGAGCACAGCAACAACAGCAACTTTGCAAACCGTCGCAAAAAGGGAAAATGCAACCACTGCGGCAAAGAAGGCCACTGGATATGGGAGTGCCATACCAAGAAGCGGGAGGAGGCCACAGCGCAGAGTGGACAGGCTGCACAGGCCAGCTTGAGCAGCAAGCCCAAGAACAAGCCTGTGGGCTCTGCAAATACAGTAACCATCGACGAAGATGATTCGGACGACAGGGGATTCTGGGCCGTCAAGGAGGAGGAGGTTCATATGCACTTTGTGGAACCGGACTCTCTGATGGATGATTCGGACTCTGACGACGAAGATGAGGACTTCCATGCCGAACTAGGGGTCAGCGATGATCGCCTTGACTGGCCGGACATTGAGGGGGAGGAATGGTACTTCAAGGACACTGCCGCGGCTGTTATTACACCTGCTGAGGCGATCACCGCTCCTTGCGCCAAGTTGTACGACTCTGGTGCATCGCAACACATCAGCCCGTACAAGGCTGATTTTATTTCATACACCACTCTGTCACCGCCCCTCTACCTCAACGCTGCAAATCAACACAAGTTCCCTGCCATCAGAATGGGAACGTTGATCGTCAAAACCCCAGTCAACGGACGTGAGTCTGTCCTCTATCTTTATGATGCGCTCTACGCGCCGTCCGTTGGCTACACGTTAGTGTCCCTTGGGGCACTGGACAAAGAAGGATTCATGTCTCACATTGGAGACGGACACCTCTGGCTCACCTCTCCAAGCGGAGAGCTGATTGCGAACGTTGCACACAATGCAAGTTGCCTCTACAAGTACGAGCGCTCCCCGGAGTATGCTCATGCTGTCGAGCTCCTGTCCGTCATGGAGCTGCATCACTGCTTGGGACACATATCTGTTGCCAGCACCCGCAAGCTCGTTGAGATCAGAGCCATCAAGGGGATCAAGCTCGATCCCGATGTGCCCGAAAGTGACTGCGAAGCATGCATATTTGCGCATGCCACCCGCATCCCTGTACCCAAGCCACGCATCAGTGTCCCGGCCCTGAGCTTTGGGGATGAGATCCACACAGATGTGTGGGGACCAGCACGCATCGCAACCGTGAAGAAGAAATGATACTTCGTCACCTTCACGGATGACGCTACTCGTTTTACAGTCATTTACCTGATCCCCACCAAGGACAAAGCCTTCAAGTACTACAAATTCTTCGAGGCATGGGCAATTGCTCAAAAGCATTGCATTGGGATCAAGACACTCCGCTCCGATCGTGGGGGCAAGTACCTCAGCGATGCTTTTGACAAGCATCTTGCGGCAGCAGGCACAGTGCGGCGGCTCACTGTTCATGACACCCCACAGCTGAATGGCATCACCAAACGCCTGAACCGGACGCTTCTAGAGTGGATCCGGGCCCTCAGGCACTTAATGGGCCTACCCGAATTCCTGTGGGGTGAGGCCCTACATCACACGATGTGGCTCAAAAATTGCATGGCCACAAGGACACTAGACAATAAGACGCCCTTTGAGGCGCTGTTTGGGTCCCCACCTGATCTCTCTGGACTGCAATGATGGGGTTGCAATGTCTGGGTCCACGACGACAGTGGCTCCAAGCTAGATGCCCGTGCATGCAAAGGCCGTTGGCTCGGCTTCGACATCGACTCCCGGGCACACAGAGTTTATTGGCCCAAGCCCAGTACAGTCACCATTGAGCGCAACATCTACTTCACGTCAGCAGCTCCGTTCGAGGGGGAGCAACTGAATATTCCAATTGTCAGCAGCGAACAGACTGCTGCACCAGACACCCCCTCAACATCAAATCCCTTATCGCTGCCCATCTCACCTGTGCGATCTCTATCATCATCATCACCCGAACGGGCCCATGAGCCCGACGTCCCACCGATCCCACTGCACAGGAGCACTTGCATATGCATGCCCTTGTGCATCGTCTGCGATCTGCAGGCTGGTGAAGGAGTTGTACACTCCAGCACCAATGCCCCTCACATCGACCCTGGTCTGCAAGTCCCAGAGACCTTTGCGGAAGATCCTGTGGGAGCAGGGGGAGTGTGGACAGTGGATGATGGCTCGCCTGCGATGCATGAGGACTTCGAGGGTATGGAATTTATATTTGCAGCAGAGACAGCAGATGCAGAGGGTCTTGAGCCCTGCACGCTCACGGAAGCTAAACACAGACCCAACTGGCCCTCATGGGAGAAGGCCATCGAAGAAGAGCTGGCCACACTGAAGACTGCCAGCACTTGGAGGCTGGAGGAAGCACTGCCCAGAACCAACATCATCGGTTCAAAATGGGTTCTCAAGGCAAAGAAGGACACTGCAGGCAATGTTGTCCAATACAAGGCCCGTCTCGTCACCCAAGGTTTCAGCCAGATCAGCGGTGTTGACTATGATGACACCTACACACCGGTAGCCAAACTTGCATCCACACGTGCCGTTATTGCGATGGTGAACCGCCTCGGCATGGAGATACACCAGATTGACATCAAGGGTGCCTATCTCAACAGGGAACTCAACGCAAATGAGGTCCTTTATATGCACCACCCTCCGGGCTACAAGGTTCCCAATGCTGGCACATGTGTTCTGCGCCTCATCAAGACCCTTTATGGGCTTAAGCAATCTGGCCGCCGGTGGTACCAGAAGCTTACAAGTGTTTTCATCAAGCTTGGATTCAAGCAGTGTGCTGTGGACCAAGCAGTCTATTACAGAGTTGTTGTTGTCAAAGGCAAGCTCACCGTTGTGGTAGTTCATGTGTGTTAAGGCTTCAATGGGCCTTGATAGTACGACTTGTACTAAGAGTGAACTGGTGGCGAGTACTTAAAGAGGTAGAAGTCTCTAGTATTGCTAGAGACGACTCTGAGAGGCTTATGTAAGAGATGAGGAAAGGGGAGGCACTTGGGGAGCTTTCAAGAACGTTGATATTGAGAATCAAGTCAAGCTTAGGGCTTGACTGTCGAAATACAGGGCGCTTATATACAGGCATGACCACGCACGGGCCATGGTCACTAAGGTAGGTACTTCTGGTCAAGAGGGGGCTGTCTGTATCGTATGGTACTCCGCGGACAGGTGCTGCGGTCTGTATGAGTCGAACAATAGAGAATGAGCAAGAGCGAATGATAAAGTGACAAGTTGCCTAATCCATCCTTAAGGGTCGAACAATGGTGGTGGGTCATTCCAAGAAGAGAAGCGTTGTCATGATGCGATGATGACCACGAAGTTTGAGGCTGATCCGAGGAGATCTGATCTCCACGTGCCCATTCTGGTCTAATGGGCATCTAGTGTAAGCAACTACCCTTTAAGGTAGTCCATATTGATGGTGACCCAGTTAAGGGCCATGTCGCTATCCGCATCATCTGCAGAGCTCTGCATGGATGAGGGGTTGTCTGCGGATCCTTTGGGAGAGGTCGACTGGTAGCCCTGATTCTGGGGTGAGGTGCTGGCTATAGGCGATGAGGCTGAGGAAGTGATTGACTGGTAACTGCCTTCCCTACTGGTGCATTGGTGTATGGGTGCTGAAGAGGGACTTGTGGGTGACAGGGAGTGCTTGCAGGACACAGGACTATCTGGGGCAAGGTACTCTTGCCATGGTATGACGGGGGACTCTTCTGGAGACAAGGCGTGTGTGTTGCCTCCAGGGATGTCAGGTTCATATGGAATGAATGGTTCTGGCTCTAAGGGCGGTGCGTCCTCCATGGGACTGTCTGGGTCTTCCAGTGGGTTCTCTACTGGGGTTGGCTCTTGGTACATCTCCATTGAGGAGTATTCCCGATGATGGATGTTCCATGGGACAGGGACGAGGGGCTCGACTGGGGGTTGATCAAGGGGTGACGATGGTTTGGATGGTTCACTAGGTGGTAGCGGTGGCAGGTCTGGTAGGGAGGATGGGTTCAATGGTAATGGTCGCTTAGGCGTGGATGGGATGATGAGGAGGGGTTCCGATGAGGATGAGAAAAATTGGGGTGGATCATAACAATGTGGACGATTGCTCAATCATTGCCACCGCCCTCCGCCTGATTGAGGAACTCAAGGCAGGCCTCCGTGAGCACTTCGAAGTCACTGATCTTGGAGAGTTGCACTGGATGCTTGGCATCAAGATCAAACGCGATTGCCCTGGCTAGGTTGTTCATTTATTGCAGCGCTCATACATCGATGTGATCCTTTGCCGCTATAATCTAGCTGATCTCAAACCATTATCCACCCCCATGGACCACCAAGTCCGGCTTTCTTCAGAGCAAGTACCCACAAGTGCAGCAGAGTGTGCAATGATGCGCGATGTCCCATACTGTGAGGCAGTTGGTGCTCTCAATTGGGCTGCATTGGCAATGCACCCTGATATTGCATTCGCAGTTGCGACGGTAGCCCGCTTCGCAGCAAATCCTGGGCCTGCTCATTGGGAGGCAGTTAAGCGGATCTTCCGCTACCTCTTGGGCACCTGTGATCTTTGGCTCACATACGGCAAGGCAAGTAGCCCCTTAGAGGGTTATGCAGATGCCGACGGCAGCATGGCTGAGGACTGGCGTGCCATCTCTGGCTATGCGTTCCTCATAGATGGGGGCGCTGTCTCGTGGTCATCAAAGCAATAGGAGATTGTTTCTCTGTCCACCACCAAGAGCGAGTATGTCACAGCAACGCACGGCGGCAAGGAAGCCCTCTGGCTTCACAGCCTTGTCTCTGAGGTCTTTGGCAACCTCACTTCCCCCACCACACTCTTTTGCAATAACCAGGCTGCCATTGCACTCACACATGACAACCAGTACCATCCACAGACCAAGCACATTGATGTGTGCTACCATTGGATCCGCTGGGTTGTTGAGAAGGGTTCTATCTGACTCATTTACTGCCCCACTGATGACATGGTGGCTGATGTCCTCACCAAGGCATTGCCTTCCGCCAAGGTGAAACACTTTGCTGCATCCCTCAGACTGTGTGCAAAGTGAGGGGGAGTGTCATGGAAGCAGAACTCAGGGCCTTGGGGCCTTGAGCCTATTCCTTTAATTACAGACCCAACTGACTGCGTGCGGCGCACTAGTCTCAGTTATGATACGTTCCATATATTTGCATCCGTTTACTGCCCCTTTCGTATTCGGTACCTTACAGTTACGAGCCCCGCTCATTCATTCATATACACGGCATCCCACATTGTTGCCACCTCAGTTGATGCCCCATCCATGTGCATACTGAGGTGAGCTTAATGCCCATTACACTTGTTATTTCCTTAACTCATTACCCCTAGTTAGTTTGTGACCTTGCTAGGTAAATACACAGTTGATGCCCCATCTGCGTGCATACTGAGTTAGTTTGTGACCTTGCTAGGCCACAATAACCACACGCGTTTCACGCACCCACTCACCTCTAACAAGCACGTTAGCTTCATTTAGAGCATCCACTTGTTTTGGAACCGCATACAAATGGAGCTCTCTGGAGGGATGCATCGGGCAGATGATGAGCATTGAGAACTGAAGCCCAGTGGGAAATGCGTATCACAAGGTCAAATGTTATCGAATGGGATTAAATAATATCAAATGTTTTCCCAATGAATTGATATGATTCCAACCATTTCTGAACGAAATCGAAGCGCATCACAGCAGATCAAATCCCGGCGTTATTGATGAAGTCTGACCCCCTTTCTGGCACATATGTCCATGCGTTGGGTCTCTGTGGCACGATGTGATCTGGTTTGGCCAGATGCACAGCTCGTAGTAGATGCGATTTTTGTAAGTCCACTTTTTGTCATCGCTCGCCTTTTGTTTTAATGATCTTTCCACTTCTCCCAGGTATTCCATAGTATAAAACCATGCAAATATATGCAATAATGTCAACAGCAAAGAAGATGCTCTGTGATTGCTTATCAAAGTGCAAGGGTGGTAGATATGTTAGCCCAGCCACATACTACAGACACGCGAAACTTCACGACCCTAGCACCCGGTTCTCAGCGAGGCTCCAGCACATCTTTGCCAGTAATCCGATCATCTATGGGGCGCCGTCGAATG
>Ga0307510_10001659_pt1 | contig 24682 bp, 20 predicted proteins | sample 12_EM_MG_FD_207224 | JGI IMG/M metagenome (GOLD analysis project Ga0307510, IMG submission 207224) | Populus trichocarpa ectomycorrhiza microbial communities from riparian zone in the Pacific Northwest, United States - 12_EM | ecosystem: Host-associated > Plants > Roots > Unclassified | place... | reverse complement strand
TGGCGCTTTCGAAGACCTTCTGGCCAAAACGGTTGAAGACAAGCATGCTGAACGACTTCGGGTCGTCAGCAGTCCTGACACGGAATATATCATTGGCCCCATCTCCATTGGGGGAGAAGGCGCTGGGGAAATAATAACCAAGACAGTCGGGGCTTATCTTTACCGTTATCGACGCAGTGGCCGTGCAGCCATTGGCATCTGTACCTGTGACGGTATAGAGCATGTCATTTTGAAGGAGGGCGATCGGGTTGCTTATCGACGGATCGGAGAGGTCGGTCGCCGGACTCCATTGCCAGGTCGAGGCGCCGGAGGCCAAAAGGCTAATGCTGCTGCCTCCGCAAGTAGTTGTGACGGGAGCGATGTCAACAACGGGCAATGCGTTGACGGCCACCGAATGTTGTACCTGGTTCTGGCAGGTGCCCCTGAACGTAGTCAGCGTGACGGTATAGTTCCCGGTTTTGTCGTAGGAGACTGTGTATGGGCCTACACCGGTGCCGGTCTCGGAAGAGGCATTGTCAAAGTCCCAGGTATATTGATCCTGCATGGCCGATGTTGCGACTACATTGATCAGCGCGGGTTTTCCGATGCATGCGTCTGTCCAGGTGAAATCCGCTGTAGGGTTGGGCATTATGGTAACGGTGACGGGAGTGCGTATGCTTTCACAGCTTCCGGAAGGCGTTTGGCTGACCCAATAAGAGGAGTTCGCGGTAGTGGTTGGGACTGGCGCGGTGGATGAACCCGAGCCACCAGTTGCAGCATTATACCAAAGCAGGTTTGTGCCGGTGGCCGTCAGGGCGGTGGCTGTCGCGTTCCCGCAATAAGTTGGAGATGTCGCTGTCGGAGCGGTCGCAGCAGGTTTTATCGTGACGTCGACTTCTGTGCGGGGGCTTTCGCAACTGGCCGCGGGTGTCTGACTCACCCAATAACTCGAGCCCGATCCCGTAGTGGAAGGAGTTGGCGCCGTAGCAGAACCTGATCCGCCGGTGGCGGCGTTATACCAAAGCAGGTTTGAGCCCGTAGCCGTCAGCGCGGTAGCTGTCACGTTTGGACAATAAGCTGGGGATGTCGCTGTCGGAGCAGTAGCAGCAGATTTTATGGTCACGTCGATCTCTAATCGCTGACTTTCGCAGCTGCCGCCAGGGGTTTGGCTGACCCACCAGGATGAGCCCGCGGTAGTAGATGGTACCGGGGCAGTAGACGACCCTACCCCACCCGTCGCGGCATTATACCAAAGCAGGTTCGAGCCGGTCGCGGTCAGGGCGGTAGCCGTCACGTTTGGACAATAAGCCGGAGCTGTCGCCGTAGGCTTGATCGCTGTTGCGCCTACAGGGGTTTCATAAGGTCCCAGATCTATGGCCACCCCCTGTACTCTTGCGCTGCCGTCGTAGTCGACTGGCGGGACATAAGATGGCGCGGGGGATCCTTTATCGATAACCGGACTGCAAGGGGAAACGTGAAAATCGCCTCCGGGAGCATCAACAAATAAGGGATCGGCATCTATATTGCTACCTGCCGGAAGCGTACCCTTGATATCGCCCGAGCTTATCGAGAGGGTGCCGTTACCGGAAGTATAACCACCGGTATAGGGTGTACCCGGCGTCCATATAATGCTATTTTGTACAGAGTAGGAATAGCCTGGAACATTGGCCGTCTGTACAGAGAACAGGGGGACAGCTTCGTTATAAAAAAGACAATTGTATATATTGCAACTCTGGATGGTTCCTGCAGTATTCGCCATCGAACCGGCAAACACCGATGCATTCCCCGAAAGAGCCGTGTTATTATTAAAAATGCAGCTTTCATATATGAGCATTCCTGAGCTGCCATCATTTGAAGCAGAGATCGCTCCACCATAAACGGCCTTGTTATTATAAAACAGGCATTTGTGTCCCTGCTGCTGGGTCTGAATTCCGCCGCCATAGCCATAAGCCCCTACTCCTCCGCCATAGACCGCGAAATTATCCCGGAGGATGCAATTATGCAGTTCAAAGGTGGAAGTCGCAGGACTACTGGCGGAAAGTACCAATACCCCCCCACCTGTATTGTCCGCTTGTTGGACGGTGCTGCCGGGGTAACCGGCATCTGCCTGTCCGTTCGCGATGGTCAGATCGTACAGAGTTGGCCACCCGGTACTGTTAATAGTAACGACATGGTAACAATTATCCGAAGCATTGCCCGCCACACCGATATCCCCGCTGAGAATAGTTGGGTTCAACGTGGCATTCAGCTGTGAAACATCCGTCTCCGTTCCATTAAATCCGCCATAAATATTTATATAGATCGGAAGGAAAAAGGTAGCTGAACGTCCCGCAGGCAATGAGGGGAGATAGGTCCCTTTTGCTACCCAGATATCCTCAAAAAGGGTTGCGGTACTCAGCGCCGTCTGAAGATCGTTGAAGGCTTTCGCCCAGGTGGTCCCGTCGCCGGGTGTCGGGTTGTTGATATTGACATAGCGAGTGGTAGCGGCATAACAGGAATGGCTGGATAAAAATAAGGTTAGGATCAGGATCTTTAGTCCGCGATTCAGGAATTCGGTCATAGCCCTATAACGTCACCAGGTTTAAAATTGGTGTGCAAATATATAAGAAAATAATATTTGCCGGACTAGTGCTTATCTACCGAGATATCCGTTACCGTGTTGCCACTATGTTGCATATAATTAAAATGATCCTTCGGAGAATGAAGATATCTCTCTTTTAGTTTCTGGAATACAGGGGCTGGGGCTGTCTTGTCGTTGACCAGCAGTCTCTCGCTGTTGAGGCTAAACGAAAAAGTATTTCTGTCGGGGATCAGTCCGGCCTCCAGCAGGCTATTGGTGATCCCCTGGATCCGCCGGTCGGAATTGCCGGAGGGTTCGTCTTCGACTATTTGAGCGTGGTCTTCGACTATCCGAGCTATTTGCTCGTGGTCGTTAGCCAATCTGGCACGCTCTTCAGCCAGTTTCGCGATTTGATTGTTTAGCAGCTGCTGATCGATAGACAGCTGGATATCATGGTTGACCAGTTTCAAAATTTCATCCTTGCTCATCGTATCCGGGTTAAGCCTGGACAAAGTATCCATTAAGAGCTTGCTACGCATCGCCTGTTCTTCCGCCAAATGTTGTTTCACCGCATCATAGAGGTAGCCCTGCATCTCCAGGTTATTCCGTTCGGCATCTCTTTTTTGAATGTCAAGGCTATCCCTCATGATCATAGGGCTATCTTTCCGGCGCTGTCTGCGCATAGTATCTCTAACGGGTATGGTATCTTTTATGATCCGGGGGGCAGAAGTCGTTGTCGCGACCGAGGGTACCGGGGGTGGGGTCGTCGGAGGCGGGGCGTCGGCTTTTGCAGTAGCAGCCGGAACCGGAGGAGGAACCTGGGCTGTTGCAGGCCGCATACTGATAAGCCCAACCGCGATGACTGCCGCCAGGCTAAAAGATAAGATCGTCTTTTCCATGATATCTAAGTTTTTGTTTTCGTTTGCCAGGATCCGCCGCACCCGCCAGAGGAGGCTGTTTCGTCCTTTGCCCAGCGCGACGGCATAAAGGGGAGGCGTCTTACCTGTCAGATATTCCCTGAAGCTGACCAGGGCATCGAGGTAAACAGTGCGGTCAGGTGTCACCGCCAGTACCATGTCATCACAGCAGGCTTCCCTTTCGCGGCGGATCAGCGCATTGAGCCAGCGAAGACCGGGGTTGAAGAAGAACACCGCTTCTGTGATATGCAACAGCAGGTTGGTAAGATAGTCGCCGCGTTTGATATGCGCCAGCTCGTGCAGGAGGACGGTCTCCACCTGTTCAGCGGGCAAGTTGGAGAGGATCCCCAGCGGTACAAGGATCATCGGTTTAAAGAACCCTATCGCCGAAGGGACTTTTATGGATGCCGACTCCAACAGGCCCACCCTTCTTTTGAGGGCAAGCTGACCGGATAAAAGAAGCAGGGTGTCGTTCCATTTATCGGAAGGTCTTGTCCCGGTGCGTCGAAGTCGTCCGATCCCGTAGAGACCGGTCATCAGTCGGCCCAGCTGTATAAAAAGACAGATCAGCCATATGTCGACTATAATAAAGGCATGCTGGTTTAGATAATTTACTACCGGGCGATAGTTCACCCATGGGTGGTAGTCTGCCGGGACCTGCGGGTCTGTGGAGGCCTGCTGGTCTGCGAAGGGCTGCACAAAGTTTGAAGATTTTGACTCCGCAATCCTCGTTTGTTTCACGGGGATGGGCACAAGCATTTGTGATCCGGTGATCCCTACAGCCAGTACAAATAATACCAGATCCATCGTCAACAATCTATATCTTATGACCACGGGTGATCTACGCGTACATACGATGACGATGCCGGCCAGCATGGCGGCCAGGACACCCAACCACAGGGAATGGATCAGCGTCCAGCAGATCGCGTGTATCACTTCCTGTCTGATAGAGAGTGGTAACATGTTACTTCGTTTTTTTCGTTTTGTTCAACAGCTTGCGGATGGCTTCCAGCTCTTCTTCGGAAGCCTTGTCGTTGTCGAGCAAGTGCATCATCAGGCTGCTGACCGAGCCGTTGAACATGGAATCGACAAAGCGGTTCAGTAGGAAGCGTTTGGTCTTCTGCTCTTCGCCGGCTGCGCTGTAGACATGCCGGACCTGGCTCTCATCTCTGAGCAGTAGTCCTTTTTCGACCATTATCTGCATCAGCTTCAATGTGGAGGCGTATTGCACTTCCCTTTTCTCTGCGTTGAGCTGGTCGTTGACGAAACGTACCGTACCCGGACCATGTTGCCAGAGTACCTGTAAGATCTCCAGCTCCGACCGGGTGGGCTCCGGTGAAGGATCTTTTATTGCTTTCATGAACCTAAGGTAGGAAAGTTTTCCTAGTCGTCAAATATTTTATAGGAAATTTTTCCTACTTTAACTTTTCCAGTTTCTTTCTCGTCTCGGGAGTCTCGCGAAGACTCAGCGACTTTGTAAAACTTTCTATTGCCTTTGTCTTGTCGCCCTTTGCAAGGTATAGGTCGCCCATGGAGTCATAGACATTAAAACTATTGGGGTAGTTCTGAATATTCATATTGAAATAAAAAAATGCCCGGTCCAACTGGTGATGCTGCATCAGGTTATAACCTATACTATTGACAAATACTTCGGGTGGGCTCACGGTATACCCCATTCGCCGGCTAATCTCCGCATAGTGGTTAGGTAGCAGCGTATCGGCTTTAAATCCAGGGTCCTCAAATGTTTCGTGTGGAAAGTCCAGCCGGTAGAAATCGAAGATCGATCGCAGGCCGTCGTATTCGGCGACCAGGGGCACCGAATTGTGATTGTACTCGGGATAGTATTTCCAGCCGAGGGCGAGGTGATTGCGGCCGGCGGTCGCCATCAAGGTGTTGCGCATGTTAAAGATGCCCCGCATATGCTGGCCAAAGTCGGAGCTGGAGTCGTTCATCACCGTGGTAGTATCGAGTCCGTTCTGCAGGTTGTTGGCGCCGGCGATGAAAAGGCTGCGTCCCCGGAGATCCGCTGCTGGCAGTACCTCCCGTGACTGACGAAGGAGCAGGGCCTTATTATACCAGATGCTTGGATCGATGGCGAGATATCCGGAAAAGAGCTGGGGATGATGGATGAGCGTGTGCACAGCCATCAGACCGCCAAGGGAATGCCCTATAAAAACGCGGTAGGGGGTAGTCGGATAGAGTGAGTCGATATGAGGGATCAGGTCATCCGACAGAAAAGACAGGAACTTCTCTCCTCCCCCGCTGTGGGTGTTGGAGTCCCTGGCCATCCGGGGTTTGGTGGTATCACGCGTGGGCGTGAGATCGCGATGCCGGTCGGTATTGGGTATTGCAACGACGATGATCTCCGGGAACAGGAGGCCTCCGCCGTCTTCGCTCATTTGTTTGATCATCGAAGCGACGCTGAAAAAATGCGAGTCTCCGTCCATTAAGTAGACGACGGGGTAACGGCGTTTGTAAAAATACGTGTCGTAGTAGCTGCCGGGAAGATAGATCAGGAGGCGTCTTTTCTCCTGTAGGGTTTTGGAAAAGAACTCGGCTGTCTGGCCGATGCGGATGGTGTTGTCGGGGGGCGTTTGGCTTCGGGTGGCGAAGCTATACAGCAGTAAGATAAGGACAGATAGCCTTTTCATGTTTTCAGCGTTTTGCAACAAGATTAGGGCTTATAGGGAACTGCCGGCCGCCAATGTGACGAAATGGCTAAAAAATGTGACAGGTGTCTATATCGGAAGAATGCATGCTTTTTCTGAATTGCCCTCTTTTTCCGCTAACTGAATTTTAGCCGGTCGTTGATCTTCGACTGATCTTTCCAGTCCTTGTCGAACCAGGCCTTTCCCCTGGCTGTCGTCGGTGGCGTCTGAAGGAAAAGTTTTGTCGTCTTTCCCTTGGTTTTTGCCTGATTATCCCGGAATTCGTAATGGTCGAACATGGCGACGGCTTCGACCATATAGCTCACGGAGACGCGCTGGTCGCGGAAAACCATCAGGTTCTCCCCGTTGGAAACGTCCGCGGCTTTGGAGAAATTATAAGAACCCATGTATGTTCTGGCGGTGGGTTTATCGAAATCGATGACGATAAATTTATGGTGAAGGCGTACGCCCTTGCCGCCGGACGCTTCCTTCTTGAACGGTTGCGGCACTTTGCCCGAAAGCGCGCCGGGTGTGACCACCGGCTTGTTGCCATTGGGCCTGCGGATCTCGAGGCCGCCAACCGATGTATTGGCCATCCCATAAACGAATTTTCCTTTGGCCGCCGTCACTTTACTGATGGCATTCTTTATCACCCCAGGAGTTATTCCCAGAAAAGCCAGCGAATACAGCAGCGTCGATTCCGTCGTTGCAATATCCTTTGCGATGCTGTCGAGTACGACATTCTGCCCGGTGTGTGGGGAGAACGCGATCTTCGCATCGACGCTGGGCAGGCCGAGGTCATTCCAGCCGGCGGATCCGGTGCCATTGAAACCGGTCACGGAGTCGTCGTCGATCTTGAAGTAATTGTCGAACGCCTCAAAGAAGAGATTCACAGCTTTCTCCCCCTGCACCACCGCGAGATTGTTGTTCTGGACATAAAGACCCCGCCAGGACAGGTTTGTCGACCCACCGATGGCCATTTTGAGTTTGTCACTTTTCACCGCGATCGTCTTGTTGTGCTGGAGGGCACCGAGATGTTGGCGCTTGACATTGTCATTACCCGCGGACTTGCTGAGCAGCGCCGCGGCACTGGTCTCGCCCGTTTTGCCCTTATGATCTTTTGAATCGTCGATGATGATCTTGAGTCGGGGGCCAAGTTTTACAAGCCGCGAGATGATATCCTGCTGATCGTTGAAATCGAATGTTACCACCCGCACCTGTGCGTGGGGATCGGCGATGGCGTGGTCAAGCACGCTGAGGATGGCCTGGCGAGCCTCGAATCCCATCCAGGACAGGGCCGCTTCCCCGTTCTTTGCCTTGGGCTTGAAAGTGAAGCCTGTCGCCACGTCTGTTGGAATGATGGTCCCGACGCCGCCATTGTCGCCAAAATGCTGGACAAAAGCTTGAGAGGCGATGAAGCCACGGGTGAAGGCGATATTCAGTTCGCCGGGGTAGGTCTCAGCCTTCAGTTGAATTTGCACCTCCTGAAATTCGCCATAGCTCAGCAGCCCTTTAGGATTCATGAATACAGGCGTAACCCGGTAAGTATAAAATCCCTCTATGTCGGCATGGAAGGGAAAATGAACCCACCTGAACTTCTGGATGGGGGAAAGCCGGGAGGACGATATGTTGGGATTGATGTTCTTTTTGTCGTCGAGAAAGGAGAGGCGGTTTGGTACCGCGAAGAACTTATCGTTTTTCGGCTCCTTGTATTCGATGGCGAAGCCCACGAAATCGCGGGAGGGTTGCTTGTCGTCTTTCCAGTTCATGGCCAGCAGGGCCATGCCTTCGCCCCGGTAGATCTTGAGGGTAAAGAGTGCGGCGTTATTGGTGCCGGTCACGATAAAGGCAGGGGGAATGGTATTCGAGGCGGTGGTCTTATTTGACGCAGGGTTTGCTTTTGCCATAGAAAAAGGGGGGTTGATGAAAGTATTGAGATTTGGTGAGATCGGGAACCGTCCTGGTGGAGGCACTGGCCCTTCTTATATACCTAAACCAAATTAGCTCATTATCAATTACTATCCCACCGTGAAAACACCCAATTTTGCTTAAGTCAACGACATTAGTGTTTTAACGGGTAAATTCTTAAGAATATGATTGTAAATTTATTTTCATAAACTAAGTTTATGCCTGAACAATTAATTGATGCGAACAAAGTCAGAAAAGAAATGGATGCCATGATTGAAATGACCACACATCCAGAATTTGTTGCTGCAATGAAAGCAATGAAAGAGACGCCTTTGCAAGGCAGAAAATCCTTTGGCGAACAAAATTTAACGGTTGAAGCGCTGAAAGCTAAAGGTGTTCCACTGCCTGAAGGAATTAGAGTTACAACAAGATACTTTGAACCGGATAAACCTGAAATTATTGAATTTACGCCAGATGGAAAGATTATCAAAACCAAGGTACCAAAATTTCCAAAAGATGCCGGAGGCAATGTAGCCTGGGGCGGTTGTGCTTGTGGTGGTGGATTATCATTTTGTGGTGGAGCAGGTGGAGGTTCATAATTTTAAACCGGTCAAAATTATCGGAGTATGGACAATTCAAATTATGAAGGCTTAGATTTTGACAGAAATGAATTACGTTCAATTATGCGTAATTGCTATGCCGATATCATAGCGTTCATTACTCATCCTATATTTCAGCAGCTTTTTTGTGAAATGATGAATCTTCATCCAACAGAAAGGACGGGGTATGTCAACGATGTTTGGCTGAATAATGCATATCTGAAACAGAAAGGGATGGATATTCCAGAAGGCATTCTTATCCAGACGAGTGCATTTGGTGATAGAAGACCTACACTTTTTGTGGTGAAAAAATTCTTGCCGGAAAAGTACCATAAGGCATGGGAAAATGTAAATTGGACATTTAATAATGATTTTAAAAATGAAGACGTTCCTTATGACGCTGAAAAAGCATGGAGATTGCCATTAAGCGTTAGTGTTCAGAATGCAATTATAAAAAGCGGACTAGACCTTCAAGATGAAAAATATGATAATGAATTATTTCAACAAGAATTATATTCCGGACAGATAGATAAATCTGAAAAAATAAAATAACTGAATTTGCACGTAGCATTAATGACTCCCCACGACTATTGCCTAGTGCTGTACTTTCTTATCGGTCGTCCAGGCCCCTGCCCCACTTTCATCGACAGTCGTCCTGGCCTCATGATAACCACCGGTCGTTGATCCGGAGGCGTCTGACAAGGCCGTCGATCTGACCGCCTCCTTCACATCCCCAAACCTACCCATCAGCGTCCCTCTCGCCAATGTATGGGGTCCCATCGCCTCTTCCACCGCAGCCCTCTCCGACCCCGGGCGCAGGTCCAGTCCCCGGTCCAGCGCAAACACATGGAAAAAGTAACGATGTATACCCGATGGCGGGCAAGGCGGAGTATAACCCATTTCCCCGCGACTGTTGAGACCGCTGACGCCCTGCCCACTGTTCTCGCTAATGCTGCCCGCAGGCTGGATGTCGAAGACCACCCAGTGTGTGAAGGTCCCCTGGGCCGTATCCGTGTCTTCCATGATCAGCACCATGCTTTGGGTGCCTTCGGGGACCCCGTCGATGACCAGGGTGGGGTTGAAGCCTTCCCCTTTACAAGTGAACTTTATGGGGATCAGCCCTTCTTCGATGAATTCGGGGCTGGAAATGATGAGTTTGGCCTGTTCCATAGCTGTCTTTTTCTATAGTAACAGAAAATCTCATGCCCGCGACCTATTTTATCCGTTGATCGATCTTCAAAATAGCCCTTAGCAGCACATCCGTACCACTGGCCATATCTTTTGGCGCGGTATATTCTTCCGGTGAATGGCTGATCCCATTTTTACTGGGGGCAAAAATCATCCCGACGGGAGCGATACGAGCCATATTCTGCGTATCGTGACCGGCCCCGCTTGGCAGATACAGTGTTGACAGACCCAGGTCGCGGGCAGAGCCGGCGATGATCTCCTGTATATCCTTGTCTGTGATGGCGGGTATTTGCCTGTGAGCGGAAACAAATTGAATATTAGTGCCGGTGGCGGCGGCAAGGCTATCGGCTTTCTGCCGGATGATGCCCAGGACCGAATCCAGCTTTTGTTTTGAAAGGTCTCTCAGATCAAGGTTCATGATCACTTTCCCGGGGATAACGTTGGTGGCGCCCGGAAAAGCCTTTATCTGGCCCACCGTCGCCACCTGTCTGCCCGGAATGGCAAGAACCGTCTCATTGATCTGCAGGATCAGCCTGGCAGCAACCACTAACGCATCTTTGCGTAGTAACATGGGTGTCGTTCCCGCATGATTCGTCTTGCCTGTCACCACTATGCTCCAGCCTTCGACCCCTACAATGCCTTCCACTACGCCGATATCCAGGTGTCGGTTGTCCAGGTTGGCGCCCTGTTCTATATGAAGCTCGAGAAAGGCCGACATGGACCCGGGTTTGCGAATGGATTTTTCCAGGTGAGCGGTGTCTCCGCCAAGATCATGGATGCCCTGACGAATGGTCTTTCCGCTGTTGGTCACGGCATTGAGTCTTTCCGCGGGCAGTTCCCCGATCATAAGCTGGCTTCCGGTAAGCCCTCCTTCCTCATCCACAAAGTCGATGACTTCCAGGGGATGCTCTGTCATGAGGTGATTCTCGTTCAAAAGCTGGATACATTCGATAGCAGCGATGACTCCCAGGTCGCCATCATAATTGCCGCCGTTGGGGACTGCGTCTGTATGCGATCCAAAGGAGATGGGTGGTAAGGCCGGGTTCTTCCCCTCTCTTTTCCCGATGATATTCCCCGCAGGATCGGTCGTTACAGCCAGTCCTACAGAACGCATCAGGGAAACGATGTATTTCCTTGCTTCGATGTCGCCGCTGGAGAAGGCTACTCTTCTTAAGACCCCTGCTGTACTGTCTCCTTTCAGAGAGAGTTCCCTGATCCGGCTTTCTATCCGTTGCTCATTGGCGTGGATCAGAGGCTGGGCAAAGGAATGTTGTAGAAAGGGTAATAAAAATACGATACCGGTTAGGGAAGTTTTGCAGAGCATTGGTTATACAGTTAGTTGTAAACTAAAGTTACTCAAATTGCGCCGACAAACCCGTATAAACGAAGGCCTTCTCGTCGATACGTTCCCCCCGCATAAGCCCGGGAACGACCACGAGAGCTATTTTTTTTGATCTATCGCATTTTTCGCTGACCACCTCTTGTCGCTCCGGGTCGAAAGGCTGCTCAATTACCGGCACATAAAAGCTTGAGACCGGCTGTACCTTTTTCATGTCGAGTTTCAGGTTTGTAACATTATTATAAAATTCCCTGAATAATAGTTCCTGCGTTTTATTTTCGGCCAATTCCCCGTTGGCAAAAAGCCCGTTGAACCAGGCTTCATAATCGAGCTCTTCGGTAAAGACCCGTGCGATCAGGCTGCGGACCCCACACCGTTGGAAGAGTATATCTTTGCCGGCTATCGGAAATTGTCTCGCTAAAGAGTCCGTGATTCGCGACAGATCCTTGAACCTGGATAACAGATCCTGATGTTGAACAGCGTCTATCTGCCCGCCATGCGATTTTCGATGGTCGACCGTCCTTAATTTGACGAGCTCGCTTAACAGGATCCCCAGCTGAGATTGCGCCTCACTCAATTGCGTAGCAAGCTTATCATACCTGTTCTCCTGGTCGGCAATTCTGCTGTTCATGCTCCGAAGAGCCGCTTCCAACTCCTCGATCTTTTTGATAAAGTATTTCTTATTTTTTATCATTTCTTTTTTGAAGTGTTGGTCATCTGATTCCTGTAGATCTTCCTGTTCCATATCTTTTTTTGAATTGGGTAATAAAAAGAGGCTAGCCAAAGCTGGATGAAAATTTTATTGAAAGCTGTTTCGTCTCATGTGTTTGCATATTCTCCACTTCGATCTTTATATCACTTTTGCCGAAATAGAATCTTATGTTGACTTCTCTTTCAAGTCCATAACCCGGCAAGGGCACGTGCACCTCTGCCAGTTTCTTTACCCCCTTATCGTCTGTATACTGTGGATTTTCGGAATCAGAACAGAATATGGTAATGTCCATGGCCTGCTGCGTCTTTTCCGCCGGTACACGTAAGGCACTGACATAATGATCAAAAGCAATGCTTTCATTTTTCCGACACATTATCCCGAATTTGTTCAGACAATAATCAATTCCCTCAAATATTTTGTGCGGCTGTCCCTTATGAATGACGGGGTCATATTTCATAAGGTAATTTACCCCATACGTCAGTTTGGCGATCCTTGAATGGATGATACCCGGATTTATTCCATAGATACAGGCACCTTCCATGATCGCCTGCTCAGGTCGCAGTGGTTTTATGAATTTAGTAACATCATTACCGACAATACCTTTGAAGTTTTCAATGATGAATTTCCTCAGGAACGGCGACCGGTTGAATCCGCCCACTAAAAAGACATTGTCCAGCCTGGTGATTCCTTTTACACGCAATGATTCAATATGCTCCTGTATATTGCTTTTGACGCCCTGGAATACCGGATGAAATTCCGGATAAGGGCCGTTCTCATCCGGATGGAACAGCTGCTTGATGACCTGGGGAGACAAGACGATGGCATCATCTTCTCCATTTTGTATTTCGGCCAGTTTCCTCACAAACTGACCCTGGTTCTTATAGAAATAGCTCAAATTTCTCAGCTCCATGGTACAATTCAACTCCTCCGAGGCCGTGGCATGTTTGAGATTCTCAAATCCAATTTGCAGATCCAGCAGCTTATTGTCTTCATCCGCCTTCCGGTAATCCAGTCCCAGCGACGAAAGATATAAAAAGAAGTTCCGGTCCACAAAGGATGAACCATTGCTCCCTCCGGAAGACTTGGCGAGCTCTTCCAGTTTTTTTCCAGGAGAGACCCGATAGGAGGTCAGATCGATCGTCCCGCCACCAGCGTCGATGACCATGAACGTTTGGCCCGGTTCCAGCGTAGTGTTCAGCATGTTAAAATAACAATGTACTGCCGCAGCTTCCGGCTCTCTGACAAGTAAAAGACGTACTTCCTGCTCTTCCTCTTTGACCATACTTGCTTTAACGGCGGCCCTTTTCATCCGGTCTACCGCCAGATCATTCCAGATAGCGGGAATAGTCAGACACCATAAGATCCTTTCATCCGGGATCTTATAGGACAGGTCGTTGTGGATGAACTTCAGCGCAGTCTCCTTCATGAAACGTAAATAATCCGCAATAACGGTGACGGTATCGTAGTTGACCCCCTTCTCTGAAAAAGAGGCCGCCTCCGTTTGCAGCTTTAACTTGAACCATTTTAGGAGAATCTGATCCGGGGTCGTGTTTTTGAACCTGGCGCCCCATCCCCAGTCTTTAATGCTATTACGGTCGTATAACAATTCCGTTCTATCTTTGGAATAGCTGGGGATCCGCTGGTCATTGTGAATAATGCTCCAGTCATCGAAGTTGTGGATATTAGAAGATGACATTTCCTCGACACCATGATCGATAAAAGAATAAACAAATCCTGATCGGGTGGTTCCAAAATCTATGGCAATAACTAACGTGTATTCCCTTACCAAAGGGTGTATAAAAATAGATTTTTCCATATTTCCTTAAAAGGGGTTGTTATTCATAAAATCCTTTAAATATTCGGCTCGTATGATCCTTATACGGTCTCTTTGTTCAAGCATATTTTTCCGGTGTTCGCTGACAGCTCCCTTTAGCTCTTCGGTAAGAATACCCAGCTCCCCTGACTGGTCCAAAACACTCTTAGCACCGGCTATAGGAGTATATGAAGAATCGTAGATCGAAAAATGACTGTCGATCAGACCCTGTAAGGATATATTGGAGACCAGGTCGATAAGATTCTTTTGAATTTTTTCATGCAAGATTTGAGTTTCGGTGCGTGATCCCGCGGTATCGGTTATTTTTTGGATGACGCTGAGCGGTATTTCCGATAGACATACATCCTTGGGGCGTTTGCCAAGAACGATCGGCTTGAATTCCTGGTCGAAGATATGCTGCTCCAGTAACATTCCGCCATAGACGGCATTGATGCGCAGGTAATTCCCATCAAAATTGCCATAGACTATTACTGCCGGCAGATCCGCGAGCTCGTCGTTGTAGAACGCCTCGACCGCCGCCTGATTCCTGAACTCCTGGCTAAGAGAGGTCACATAGATATCATAGGGAGGGGAGAAAAACTTTATTTGCCGCTTAAAGGCATAAGACAATGATTCCATGGGATTGAACGCAAAGACGTTATCCTTTACCGAACTGTTGTTCCGGATCGTATTGTCGAAAATGACGATGGGAGGTTTTGCATGTGGGGCTACCGTATCCAGCCAGTTTCCTCTTCTCGCCCAGATCTGATTCTGCTCATACTGTGTCTTCAATTGATTCCTGATCAGATCGAGCTCGAACTCCAGCTCTTTTAGCTTGATCGCATTATCCTGTGCGTTGCTTTGTAGTTTAAGCGCTCTCTGATGTGCCTCTGCGTCGGCCAGTTTCTTTTCCTGTATCCTTCTCTCTTCCATCTTGAGCGTCAGCTCTCTCGACTTCTTTGCGGTGTAGACGCTGGCTATCGCACTGCTGATGCTTGAGACGGGAAAAAACCATTCGGGTATCATAAAGTTATATTTTTAGGATTTGTTGGAATTTCCTGTACTAACGAGGGATTGTATTGCTGGATCTTTGAGCGGTCGAGGTCATCTAACAGGGCCCGCAGTCTCTCCCTATTCGCCTTTATTCTAAAATGGATCGGATGCAGGACAATTCCATAGTATCCATTTTTCCGGATCGATCGAAGAATGAGATCAGATAATACATGCGCAGGCTTCATTTGCTTAGCCGTCCAGTCCCAAACGTCAACAGAAGCCGATATACAAGGAAAGCCAAGATAGGCCGGTGGATGTATGGCAGTGATATAAGCATAGTCATTTTTCTCCCATACCCCTTCTAACCATTCCGGATAGGCATCAAAAGGCGCGGAAAATCCTTTTTTATATCTTTTGGGATATTTGTTTCGCATGATCACCTGCCCGGCAAGTAGTTCCTGCTCTTCTGGTCCGGGGACCTCGGAAGAAAAACTATATTCCGACCTTTTTGTACTCAGCGTCGCTGCATTCAGCAAATGACTATAGCCATGCTGCGAGACGATGATATTTTTATAGTCGGGGTCAAAAGGTCTAAGCTCTTGTTCCTCCAATTTTGTTAAATAAGGTATGATCTCAAGCGAAGTAAACAATTGATGGGACTGACATAGCGAAAGGATCTCGATCAACTCTTCATCCAGTTGATAGACATCGTCGATGCGTATAAATCCTCTATTCAGGTGCTGCAAGTCGTCGGGGATCTGTAGTGAACTCTTTCCCAACCCGGTCAAGAGTTCGAAAAAACGATCTGCGGGATATCCATTCCATCGGCTTATTATTTTTTTGCAGGCCAATTTGAAACCAGGATGGAACTTCTCGTCGAAAGCCTGCTCCTGTAGCAATAATCCGAAGGCCCGAAGCCGTTGCAATTTGCTATCTATTGGTTCGGAAAAAGTTGTTCCTTCAACTGCGTAGAACGGAACGCCGCCATGAATACATTCCCAAATAGTATTGTAGCTTGGCCTGATCACTGCGGCCGTTGCAGACTGTAGCAGGGCCGGCATCTCAGGCTCATTGTCAACGACTTCAAAGCGGTCTGGGATCTCCACATCTTTTGGGAATAGCGGTCCTTTGATAAAGATAAGCCGGACATTCTTCCAATTCGATAGGATTCCATCGGAAATCGATAGGGCCGTTTGTAAGAAAGGCCGGACATCATCTGCTCCCGCCTGCTGACCACCGCCGCCCATTGAAAAGACAACGATTGGTTGCTTCCCGAGTATGGAATAGTTATTTTTTATGGCGGTGATCGATGAGATAGCAGGTTTTCTATAAATCGGATGAAGAAGATGCCAGTTACTCCATTTAGAAATGGTATCGGTCTCTTCTTCAGTATATGGCCAGGTGGGAGAATCATAATGGTCAGCAATAAAAAATCCCTGGTAATAGCTGCCATAGGCTCTTTTCAAAAAGCTTAAATAGGTGAAGGTCGTTGGCCGGACAACCAGGAATTTATCGATGGTATCCCTGATCTTTAGCGAAGAAGGATGTGTGTCTTCTATAAAAATAGACGGCGATGTGATCGAACAGGAAGTATTGATGATCTCCTCGATTTCCTTTATATACGTTTCGTCGGATCGAAGTAAAGGTTGAATCCTGCGTGTTAAATAGTCCCTTGATGGAAAAGGAAATTTTTTGCATTGATAAAACAAAATAGGTTTTTCTCCTTTTTCATATAAATGATCCGCGATCTCGACCATCCTGGAAAGATGCCCCAGTCCGATCTCATTAATTGCCAGCAGGATTATAGCCATAGACTCAGTCTTCTTTTCTTAGAGGGAAAAACTCCTTAGCCCATTTTTTAAATTCGATATTATTGTGATTCCACTTCCAGCACCCGTTCGGGGTAAGAACGATATCGGTTGCCGGATTGAAATTGAACGACTCCAATGCCCGTTGATTCCCTGTATAATTCCTGTCTGCGGTATCCCCATGCCAAAGATGTAATAAGACGCCTTCAACATAGTTCACTTTAGCCTTGACGTCCTTATAGATCTTTTCGCTCCAGTTGGCATAATGATTATAGTAAGCGCTGTTCCTCCCAATCAAGTTATGTGTGCATCCGGAGTCCCAATGCCCGACAAAACTATGGGCCATCAGATGGTCGGCATTTCCGGAAAGACAGACATCATAAAGTCCGTATTCCTTTAGAAGACGTCGGTGTGTTGCCCAGGCAAAACCCGTATGTCCATGCCCCTCGAATCTTCCTCCCAAAACACCCTCCGGGTTTTGCGTGTAGGCATAGGCAAAACCCGGATATCGTTCTCCATCGCCAGTATAATGCAGGCTATCTTTTGGAAGCCGGATGGCTTCTTTGAATGGCTGGACTACCGCCATGTCGTTGAGTAAACGAACTGTTTCTTTTGCCCAGTCGGGGTTTTCAAAGAGTACATCGCAATCGATCCAGACCACCTTTTTGCATTTTTCGGGGAGTTTTGCAACAGCGAGGTTCAAAAGCCTTTCTTTTTGCCACAATACATCCGGGGCCTTTGCTCTTAGAACATTCTTGCTCCTGGGTAAATTGAAAGGCTGATCGCCAAAAGCGCATTCGACGACGAGATAATTTAAACCGGCATTTTCGATGCTGTTGATGAACAGTTCGTAATTCTTCTTTTTTGAAAGATATCCGTAAGGATTATAATAACAGGAAATAAGCCAGAGTTCATTCATAATTTTAACTTCTTACTGCCGCAAATCATGGCGCAAGTATATAACTTGCCTTCTTTGAAACTATGCTTATCCCAGGATTCGGGAATTGCCTTAGTAAAGAAGTCATTACCGACAATTTGGGTTAGTTCATTTTTTTTGGCGTTGAGGCTGGTCTTACCTTCAGGTAGTTGTTCTATCAACTCAAGGACCTGCCTTGTACGAAGCGGTTTCTTAGGATTGTAGATCCCTGCCAAATAACAACAGGGAAAGATGAGGCCCTCGGCACTGACATAGATCTGTTTCGATGTGATCGCGGTACAGCTGATCTCACTTTTTTCTAAATAGTCGTCGAAGTCCTGTTCATTTCGTATTTCATCTAGTTTTCCTGTATAAACTTCATGTATATACCTGCTATCGTCGGGGGGCTGAATAGTATATTGTTCCTGGGAATTACGGGCGGATACTTCCCTTTTTAATTCTTGCATCGGCTGGCCCGGGTTGTAAAAACGGGCCGTTTTTTTTACATTGAATTGTTTAAATCCCAGTTCTTTACTTAATTGACAGGCTTCTTCTACCTGGTGCTGATTATGTTTGAAGGCTATATATTCCCAATGCGCTTCCCCCCCGGCGCCGATAAAATCGTTGATACTGGCTATTATTTTATTCCAGTTCGTACCCCTGCGATAGATGTGGTTGGTATCTTCAAGACCATCTATAGCAAATTTACAAACTGTACCAGACCTGGCCAGGCGCTGCCACCATGCTGTATTCCTGCCGCTGCCATTGGAATACAGACAAAGCGAGATGGTTGGATTGCACGCTTTGAAGTATTCTAAAATATCGAGCAATTCCGGAGCCATCATGGCGTCACCGTAATTGCCACAAAGAAAAATATAGCGTAGCTGTTTTAAAAAGGGTTCGGAAAATATCTTTTTACAGTCATGCAGACTTAAATGACTAAGCGGAAGTTCAGGATTCACAGGTCCTCCCGAGAAATTGCGTAGACATTGCGGACAGCTGGCATTACAATAGCTGGTTACCTCCAGGTGTACCTGGCGGATGTCTTCGTATTTATACATGATTTGTTCATTGAAGGTTTTAATCTTCCTTTCTTGATACGAAATAGTCCTCTATCCAAGCTTGCAATTCGGGATTGCCTCCCTTCCAGACCCAGCATCTATCGGTGTTCAACTCGATATCCCTTTCGGGATCGAATTGGAATTGCTGAAGGATCTTTTCACGGTCGGTATACTTCCGGTCGACAAGATCTCCGTGCCATAGATGCAATAAGGCGCCATCTACGTAGGTCATGTCTGAATTTATATGTGGATGTATCTTTTTTGCCCAGTTGACATAGTGCTCATAGTGGTTGGTATTATTCCCAAAGACTTTCTTTACACAGGCGGTCTCCCACCCGCCGGCAAAAGCATGTGCCATGACATGGTCTCCGGAGCCCGCAATACAGGCATCATAAAGTCCGTAGGTCTTTAGCAGATCCACCTGCATCGCCCAGGCATATCCGGTATGCCCGTGTTTGGGAAATCGGCCTTCCGCTACCATTCGTGGCTCGGTGACCAGTTTATAAGCGAAACAAAGGTCCCCGGGGTCCTCTTCTGAAAAAGGACCGTCCTGTTTTGGTAGTCTGACCGCCTCTTTGAAGGGTTGAACCGCTTTAAAATAGTCCAGCTTCTCCGATGTCTCCAGGGCCCAGTCCGGGTTTTTAAACAGGACATCACAGTCTACCCACGCTACTTTTTTGCATGCCGTGGGAAGCCGCTCTATCGCAATATTGAGCAAACGCTCTTTTTGCCATAAGACGTGGGGCGCCCGGATCCTGATGATGCGATCATGCTTTTTCAAATTAAAAGGTTGCGTACCAAAGGCGCAATCAACGATCAGGTAGTTTAATCCTGCGGCTTCGATCGGCTTGATAAACCGATCGAAGTTGGTGTTTTTACTTTGGTAGCTTCCTGAATTGTAAATGCAGGATATTATCCATAGGTCTTCTACGAATGCATAACGAACTATAGACGAAGCAATCTTGTTCATAGATAGCACGTCGGATGATGAATGAATACAGAGGTGAAACGGGTGGTCAAAGGGCGGATCGAATGAGGGAACGAGAATGTAGTGAGGGTTATGGTAAAAATAGGGATCTTAATTTTGATTTGCAATAAAAATTAGGTTTTTAGAAAAACAGATTTTAAATTTAGTAAAATAGCTTCATGCCTTTAACAATCGTAGCTGGTGGACAATATGGTGGAGAAGGGAAAGGATTGATCTCCGCGTATCTTGCACAAAACGCTGAAATTCTCGTTAAAATAGGGGGTCCAAATTCGGCGCATTCTTTCGGGGTGGGAGATCGCATGTTCCGCGTACGTATGATTCCTTCCGGAGCGAACCTGGGTGCTGCCGCGTTGGTATTTCCAGCCGGCTGTTTGATCCATGTGGAGAGCCTGTTCGAAGAACTGGAATTGTTGGAGTATAAAGGCGAGCTGTTTATCGATCACAACGCGGGAATTGTTGACGATGAAACCGTTAGGGCTCAACGAAGTGATCCGTTTTACAAAGATGTGGGGTCTACGCTAACAGGAACCGGTCATGCTTCGTCCCGACGTGCCTTGCGTAGGCTTGGTCTGGCGAGAAATGAGCCCAGGCTAAAGGAATATCTTTCCGACACCGCCTTATTGCTGCAGGATGCGCTTCTCAACAATACTTCGATAGTTGCCGAGGGCGCCCAGGCTTTTGGTCTCTCCAATTATCATGGCGACTATCCGTATGTGTCAAGCCGTGATACCACATCGGGTTCCATCCTCGCGCAAATGGGTATCGGACCGAGGTCGGTCGCCAATATCGTTTTGGTGATAAAATGCTTTCCCACAAGAAACCAGGGCGGACAAGGTTTTTTGGCGAATGAGCTGTCGGAGGCTGACTTGCAACGATACGGCAATTCCCTTTCTGAAGTTGGCGGTGGTAGTTTTGGCGAGGTCGGCAATAACTCGCGGCGGGTGGGCTTATTCGACTTCGACATTGTACAAAGAGCTTGTCTGGCGAATACCCCAACAATGATTGCGCTGACCGGGGTCGATCGGCTGAAAAGTCTTCTTAACGAAGAACCCATCGCCAATCACTATGGATCGGTAGAATCATTCCTGGCTCAACTGGAATACAGATATCATGTGCCTGTAGATATCATCTCGGAAGGCCCCTTTGTGTCCGATGTCATCGACCGGCGGAAACAATATATAATGGAGGCTCCCTTATGCAGATAATAGAATCGAACGGTCAACAGGATATCGCGGTGGTCACTTGTTACTTTAATCCTGACGGTTATAAGACGAAACGGTTGAATTATGACCGTTTCAAAGAACGATTAATTGCTGCGGGCGCCTTCCTTCTGACCATCGAGTGCGCGTTCAACGGCGATGAATTCGATCTTCCTGAAGCCCCGAATACCCTTCGGGTAAGGACATCGACTATTTTATGGCAAAAGGAACGACTACTGAATATCGCGATCGATAAACTGCCGTCGCATGTTACAAAAGTCGCATGGATAGACTGTGATCTTATTTTTGAAAACGAGGATTGGTTGGGCGAAACTTCCCGTCAATTGGATAAATTCAACGTCGTGCAGCCTTTTGAAGTCGCAGTCCGTCTTCCCCGCAATAAGATGGAAGACGATGGAGCTGGCGAACGGTTTATCGGGTTTGGTGCGACCTTTCGACAAAATCCCCTAAGCCTCACCGCAAAGGGAAAATTTACCAGGCATGGGCATACCGGGTTTGCCTGGGCGGCCCGGCGGGAGGCACTTCGATATGGGCTTTATGATGGATGTATTTCAGGGAATGGCGATCACCTCATGGCGCATGCTTTTGTTGGGGATTGGGAAACAGAGTGCTTTCGCTCGCATTTTGAAGACAATGTTTATTACTGGCGACATTTTGAGTCCTGGTGTCAACGAGTCTACCCCCTCGTCCGAAGTAAAATAGGTTATGTGCCCGGCAAGTTGCTTCATCTTTGGCATGGCGAATCGGGTGAACGTAAATATATGGATCGAAACCTGGAGTTGAACGCGTTCGCATTTGATCCGGATACAGACATTTGTATCGGGCCAGATGGCTGTTATCGATGGAATAGTGATAAGCCGGATTTGCATCGATGGGCCCTCCGTTACTTCAAATCCCGTCACGAAGATGGAAAGTCTTTACACCAGCCCACCAGGGAGGCCTTGATCGACAGACTGGTACGTGCCAAAGATAGAGCCTGCTCCCCCGCGCATTTATCCCGACTGACGGAAATGATCGAGCTCATTGCAAAGGCTGATTCTGTTCCGGCGGCTGTAGCAGTGACAAATAGGGCCCTTGGCATTAGCGTTGTTAATTCTCCTTAAAGTACTTCTTTATGAAGAGCAAATGGGAAGAGAATGGGTTTCTTTTAGTTCCTGCACTTATTGATCGTGCTCGTATCGTTCGGCTACGGTCGATATGCGATCGAATCCGGAAAGACTGGTTATTATGCGATCCTCTCAACGGGTTACCCGCAAGCGACGCCGGAGTTGAGACCTGTATGAGACATGTCAATCATCCGTCTTATTTTCAAAACAAAAAAACAGAGCTTTGTGAAGTGCTGGATACCTGCGCCAGCGAGCCGATGCTCGAAGTGGTAAGAGATTGTTTTGGCGAAGAACCTATGTTCCGTAGCACAAGTCTTTTTTTTAATCCGACTGCGCTGTGGCAGGAAGGCAATTGGCACCGCGACACGCAGTTCGTTCACAAGGACATAGCGCAGGAACAGGCATTCCTTGCCTTACATGCACTCAAAGGGGGGGATGGAATACAGGTCCAAATACCTTTATTCGACAGCGATGATCTTGAATTTATACCAGGTTCCAATACCCGATGGGATACGGAGGAGGAGCTTCAGATCCGGCTTGGCGATGCCGGAGCCCATTGCCGAAGAACTATGCCTTCCGGATCTCGTATAACAGCCTCGGCAGGCGATGGCGTCTTTTTCGACCCGAATGGGATTCATCGTGGTCGTTATTTTCCTACTCCTGTACGGTTGACCCTGATGACGACCTTTACAAGAAGTTCGGCTCCACCGATAGTAGATCGTTTCTCTTACCAACCCTGGTTCCTGGAAAAAGGTTACCTGGATGGAGTTTCAAAAGGAGCCAAACGGCTTTACGATCGTTTTGTCGATCATTATCAATCTATTTGGTCCGTTTCCAGGGATAAATTGGGCAGACTTCACTCAGGCCGACGTTCATGATGAAATTACTTTATATAACGACCCGAAGCCCGGATTCCCCCGATGAGCGGGATGGCGGCGCCATTTTTGCGGCGCAGCTCATCAATTATATGCTACCACGCTCCTGCCTGGATATCTTGTTTCTAAGAGCACTGGATGGGGAGATGCCTGAATTGTCCCGTTTCAACGCCGTATATTTTCTAACTCCGGACATGTCCATCACCAATCGCTTTCACCGTCGTCTCGCAACTTCGGAGCTTGTCGGGGACTGGCTATCCACTCGCCAGGATATCTATGACGCCATTCTTGTACAGCATGTCTCGAGTGGATTTGGTATTGTACGGCTATCTGCCATTACCCGTGCAAAGATGATCCTTTTCCCAATGTTCACCGGCATATCTTATCATCGCAGCGGGGAAGAGGTACCCCCTGCTTATATAGCCGCCGAAACCAAGGTCTTGCAGTCCGCGGGTTTGATCATATGTCCCAGTCGTAGCGAAGCTGTGGATATCATCGAGGGGTATGGAGTGGATGAAACCAATATTCAATATGCGCCATTTGGCATTGATCTCGAACGGTTCGAATTTCGTCAGCGGCGACTCGGTGGTCCTGAGCTGGATCTGCTCTACATCGCAACGATAAAAAAGCAAAAGAATCAGCTCGATTGTATACAGATCCTGGAAAACTTACCAGAGCTCGGAATCAAGGCACGTATTCATCTTGTCGGCGGCATCGGGGATCTGGAATATTATTCAGCATTACAAAAAGCAATTGTCCGACTCGGACTTTCCGATCGCTTGCACTATCATGGCGTATTAGCTTCGGGAGAGATTGTCCAGTTGGCATCGAACTGTCATTTTTCTATATCGACATCACGCTGGGAGACGTTTGGTATCGCGGTGTTTGAGTCGCTCGCCATGGGATTGCCCGTGATCGCTTATGAAGACGTGTCCTGTTTTTGGGAATATCTTGCCTCCAATGCAGCCTGTATTGGTGTTGAAAGGTCTCCGATGGCGATGGCCGAAAGAATTGCGGCCTTTCATGCGGACCCCGCAGACTATGAATGGAGAAGCACTCAAGCGAGGCAAGCCGTGGCGCATTTGGGTCTGGATAACGTCCTGTCAGACATATTTGAGCAAATAAAATCATTTACTGGTGAAAGAGCCTGAATCTGCCATTCGACGACTTCAGCTAGTCATATCATTGGGATTTGTAAAAGATCCGAAGCAACGCTGCCTTTTGATCCGCCGTAATGAACCCGGTCATCCGGAGATCCACGGCCGCTGGGAATTACCGGGTGGAAAAGTAGAATTTGGCGAGCCCCCTGCTATTACCGCGGAACGGGAAGTATTGGAAGAGACAGGAGTAAGCGTTGCCGCTCATAGGATGTTGACGCTTCCCTTTACCGTGGTGCGGCGTCTTGACCAACTGGAAATCAACCCCATCATACTCTGTTTCGAATGCCGGCTGTTGAGGCTTCCTGCCGATAAATTTCCCTATCCATCCAAAATTGCCGAGGTGATTTGGGCTCCGATTGCAGAAATTCAACAGCTCGATCTTCAAGATGGAACCCGGTTTTTTGTGCAACATGCACTCACAACTTCGTCGGGTTGATCACGACGACATGTCCCCCAGCCTGCTGCACCCGCGATGCAAAATCCGCTGTCCCGCCTGGCCCGTCGCCGGCAGGTTTTTCGTCCCACACTAATATGGCATATAATTTATCGGGGGAGGGTGCCTCTTTTTTCCCGGTCTCGACCATCCAGATATTCGCGCGCGCAAAGGGGGACGACGCAGCTGAAGTTGGCGCCTGCGATGCCGGCGCCTGCTCATTTTGTATAAAAGTTTTCACCCCCTCCCGCTTCCGCAGTGCGATAAAGCGCTGCTCCCAATCCGTACCCGGCACGCGAACCGACTGCTCCAAAAAATCTTTCTCATCCAAGGAGATAAAAAGCCATACCTCTGCGCCCCGATCCGCACAGAGCTCCGCAAAGAGGATGTCACTCCCCCTCGCACCGCCGCAAATGGCCAGGTCACCAGGTCCAACAGACCAGGCGGAAAGCTGCCGTT